>Ga0075460_10000030_pt1 | contig 38116 bp, 57 predicted proteins | sample DEB08_DNA_3_FD_77580 | JGI IMG/M metagenome (GOLD analysis project Ga0075460, IMG submission 77580) | Aqueous microbial communities from the Delaware River and Bay under freshwater to marine salinity gradient to study organic matter... | ecosystem: Environmental > Aquatic > Marine > Coastal ...
ACGGACAAGCGCGCGGATGGAATCAAAAAGGCGTGGCGCAAGGCGCATCCAAACATCGTCGCCTTCTGGCAGCAACTTGAGGACGCGGCCGTATACGCGACGGAGCATAAGGGTGAGGTCGTCACGGCCAATCAATATATCGCCTTCCGTCGCAACGGCAGCTTCCTTCAATGTCGCCTGCCTAGCGGACGGAAGATCTCATACCCCTATCCCAAGGTCATCACGTGCGGATACTTCATGGACGGGGACAAGGTGCGCAAGGTTATGCCCGCGGACATGCCGCGCAATACGCGCTGGCTCAAAGAGGAAGCCGAAGGCAATACGTGGCAGAAGGCCACCCTCTTTCACATGCACCGCGACAACGCCGCCTTCAGCCACCGGTCGACGTATGGCGGATCTCTCTGCGAGAACGTCGTCCAAGCCGTCGCGAGGGATCTCCTCGTCGAGGCTATGTTCCGCTTCGAGAGTGCGGGCTACCCCGTCGTCCTGCACGTTCACGACGAGGTCGTCCTGGAAGTGCCGAAGGGCTCCCTCCCCGTCGAAGTCGCGGAGGGCATAATGAAACAACTCCCGCATTGGGCTCAGGGCTGCCCGATCGACGCGGAGGGATGGGTTAACGAAAGGTTCCGTAAATAATGAGCAAGATCGAGAGCGCACTGCAACTCGCCAGTGAGGGCTTCTATGTATTCCCCCTCGCGCCAAACGCCAAAACCCCAGCCATCAAGAAGTGGAATGAAAAGGCCACGCGCGACATCACCCTCATACGCAAGTGGTGGGAGAAAAACCCAGACTATAACATCGGCGTCTATACGGGACGCTTCGGAGATGGCTCCCAAGCCATCGTGGCCGTGGACGTAGACGTCAAGTCGGGCAAGCGCGGCGACCGCACATGGAAGGAGCTCAGGACGTCCCTCGACCTCCCACGCACGCGGCGCAATAAAACCCCCTCGGGCGGGTCTCATATCCTCTACATATCGGACACGCCCGCGCGCACGTCCGCGGAAAAATTAGGTGAGGGCATCGACATCAGGTCGGGGGGAGGCTTTATCGCCGCGCCAGGATCCACCATCGACGGCGCGACATACACGACAGACAACGTCCCCCTGTCACACGCCCCCTCTTCCTTAATAGAGAAGTGCGGACGGCCACGCGAAAAGATCGCCAACTCGTACGCCGTCGACGACATAGATCTCCCCGCCGCCGTCGACCGAGCCAAACAATGGCTGATCGATGGCGCCCCAAAGGCGATCGAGGGGCGGCACGGAGACCACACAACCTTCCAAGTCGCGGCCAAGGTCAAAGACTTCGGCATCTCCGAACTCACGGCGCTGGAGCTCCTCTATGACCACTGGAACGCGGAGAAGGCGTCCCCTCCTTGGGAATACGACGCCCTCGCCACAAAAGTCTCCCACGCGTACCGATACGGCGACCGCCCCATCGGCGTCGCGTCCCCGCAGGCGGACTTCGACACGCCGGCCCTCGTACCGTCACAGCCAGAGCACCCAGACACGCCAAAAGTAGCCAAGCAAAAGCTCTACTTCCTGACGCCCGACGAGATCGACATCCAAAAGGATCAACGGCACCTCATCCGCAACCTCCTCACGGAAGGCGGGATGACCATCCTCTACGGCGAATCTAACACGGGCAAAACTTTCATGGCCCTTAAACTAGCGTATTGCGTCGCCACGGGTACGCCATTCAATAACCAACGCACAGAGCAAGGCGCTGTCGTATACTTCGCCGCCGAGGCCGGCAGATCCATCCACAATCGCGTGCAGGCCATCAAGAAGAAGTTCAACCTATCCAATTTCCCCCTAGCCGTCGTCCCCTGTCCTATCGATATGCTTTCCCCGAAGGGCGACACGGACGCCATGATCGACCTTATTGAGGAGGCGCAGCACAAGCTCAACCTCCCCATTAAAATGGTCATCGTGGACACTCTCTCACGGGCCATCGCCGGGGGCGACGAGAACGGTCCCACGGACATGGGTAAATTCGTCACACACTGCGACAAGATCCGACACGCCACAAAGGCGCAACTCCTCGTCGTCCACCACTCAGGCAAAGACAAGGCCAAGGGTGCGCGTGGTCACTCCCTCCTTCGCGCCGCCACGGACACTGAACTGGAATTATCTCCAGGCTCCATGAAGGCCACCAAGCAGCGAGATATGGACGCGGGCAGGCCAGTTTCATTTAACTTGGAGATCCTCCCCCTAGGCCAAAATGAGTTCGGAGAAGACATCACGTCGTGCGTGGTTATTGAGCATGAAACACCACCAGAGAGCGATTTCGACGACAACGACGAAGACCTGACGCCATCGGCAAGGGCCGCTTTGGAGGTCTTAAAAGAGGCCCTGGAAGGTAGCGAAAAAGTTGCATTAGATGACTGGCGCAACTTATGTGGGCGGACCGCGGCCGTTTCCGGGAGCGAGAGCGAGGAGACACGAAGTCGCATGTTCAGGAAAGCCCGGACCGCGTTGGCGGACCGCGGACTTATAACGGTAAATGAACAAAATCAAACAGTTAGCTTGGGGGCGGACCGGGCGGACCGTGGGCGGACCGCGTATCACGGTCCGCCGGAACAGGCGGACCGGACCGGACCGCACCCTATATAATAGGGTGCGGTCCGGACCGGGCGTGTTCTCGAAAATCTTGTCTTTCTGATCTTGGTTTATGAAGGAGAAATTTCATGCCGAAGATGAAGAGAAAAGTTCCCACCTTGGTGGATGTTGAAAGTATCGGACAGGGCGACGGCAGGACCGTCGACCGGGAGGATGCGAGAATCGTCGACAGGGATGACCTCAAGGTGGTCGACAGGGATGACGTGAGAATCGTCGACCGGGATGACCTCAAGGTGGTCTCAGAAGAAACGGCCGTGGCTGGCAAGCGTCGCCAACGGCGGTTGGGTCTGACGGAGACCTGGATGAAGAACAAGACGATCGAGCCGGCACTCCATGCGGCGGCGCTACACTTTGAGGCAGACTTCGCTCAGGGTGGCCTCAGAGGCTCGTATGGAGGCACCCTGGCTGAGAGGGTGGACACCTCTCCTGACCATCGGGATCACGTCCTGGTGCGCGTCTGGGAGGCCAAGAGGCGCGTTGCGCAGGCGATGGGCGCTATGGGCCAACTTGCCGGCGACGTGGTCTGGCATGTGATAGGCGAGGAGCAATCCCTGCGAGAGTATAGCTCGAGGATCAGGGCCCGGGGCCTGCCTGTGAACCAGCACGAGCTTAAGGGCAGGCTGATCGTTGGCTTGGACATTCTCGCCGATCATTACGGATGCCGGTAATGGGTACGAAACTCACACAAAAATAATTCAGTTTTGTACCTTTTAAAGGTTGACGTTACTAGTAACGGTCTGTAGTGTGTCTGTATTGAAACAACGCACACAGGAGTTAGACAGATGACCGGCAAAGAGTTTCACAACTGGTTTCAAAGCTTGGACCTAGGCGCTCTTGAGCCGCATCGTGATCGCATCATTGCTAGCGCACTTGCTAACTCCCAAGACACAGAAGTCGCAATCGCGTCTAACGATTGGGATTACGACTGCGCCATGCAGACGGTTGAAGTTATCCTCGACGATCCGTCTTGCATCGGCCTTTAATCAACAACGCACACAGGAGTTAGACAAATGACAACCACTCAATACCAAAATCTGAAAAAGCTGACCGCACGGCTCGCTGCCGCTAACGCAGATGTCTCTTTTCTAAGAGAATGTCATAACCACCACCCACAAAACGGCGGCGAATGTGGGATTGAAGCAGCGGTGCGGAATGTGGAATTTATCCGCGCAGAAGTTAAGGCGGCATGGGCAGCGGCGCAATAAGCGCCCTGCCGGGAGGTATGCAATGTTGTTAGAGCAATTCAAGCCGAGCCATGCGTCTCGTGCATGGCACATCACCGCGGAGTACGGGGGCCGGCGCTACTTCATCACGTCGACGCCTTGGCTCAACATAGCCGAGCGTGTGGCCTTGGACTACGTCGCCGCGTATCCCGACGCGCGGTTCTTCACCGGAGACTGCTGGTCGAAGTCCATATCGATCGATGGCACGGCTCAGGCCCTCAGGGAGGCGTACAATGGCCAAGTCTAACGCCGAGAGGCAGGCGGCCTACCGGGCTCGGCTTCGCAATCTGGGGCTAACACAGGCGCTCGTGGTAGTGCCAAAGGAGAGGGTTCAAGAGATCCAGGAGATCGCCGACCAGATGTGTCGCGACGCCGGCCACGAAGTGGGTTGAATACAAGATCTAGATTGTCGCTTGCGTGTGACACACAATATGTGGTATATGGGCATAATTGGACAGAATGTCTGATCGCTCCGTTCCTAGAGTTAAAGCCCCGCCTAACGGCGGGGTTTCTTATTGGAAGATTGATGGCAAGACGCGTTGACACCCCAGGCCAGACGACGCCCGACGTGGTGCGGATCCTGTTCTCGAAGCAGGACGTGCGCGCGGCGTTGATCGCGTTGGCTGAAATCCGTGGTATTGAAGTGCCGCCTCAAGGCACGCTGGACGTGCGCTTGACCGATCGGCCGGGCCGAGACTACGCAATCCTCGAAGCGCGGGTGCCTAAAGATTAGGCATGCAAGAAATGCATAGCAGACGTTCAAGCTATGCGTTCAACGCATAGGACGTCTGAGGTGTAAATGCCTAAAACGCCAACTGATATTCGATCTTTAGCGCGGAAGCATACCGACCTGGCGATACGCACGCTGGTGGGGATCGCGGCGCAGAAGACGGCGCCGCCGGCGGCCCGCGTGGCGGCAGCGCAGGCGTTGATGGACAGGGGCTGGGGCAAGCCGAAGCAGGAAGTCGAGGTTAATCAAGAGGTTACGCTGAACCTGGCCGAGAGCTTGGCGCGTATCGCGCAACTCGAGCACCGGGAGATGCGGGACGTGACGCCGCAAGCACTGTCTAAGCTAGACAGTGACCCCGTCATGAAAACCGTTATAGATCAAGTAGTTAGGGAAGACGACGACGAGGATGAACCGGGTCAGGGGTGAAACGGGTGCCGATCGCTCCCTGGAAGACCCCCCACACCCCCGGATCGCGACCGCGGCTCGCGGAGTGATCGGGACAATGTCCTCTCCAAAAATTTTTGAAAATTTGAGAGATTAGATGGCTGATACCTGGTCGACCAACCCTATCATGCAGGCCCTGGAAGGCGCCAATGCGCGCTACCTGTCGAAGGGGCCGGTGGGTACTGCCCGGTACTACGGAAGCAATCTCCTGAGCGCTTTCCAAGGCATGAGCGACGCCGAGAAGCGTAACTTTGCCTTCGACATGACCCTTGGCTTCGACCCCGAGAACGTCGACGCGGCCGACGCCGGCCTACTGGCTTTGATGGCGGGAACCCTTGGCGGGAAGATGAAGGCGGGCAAGCGCGTCGCCAAGGCGATTAAGAACCCGAACATAGGCCACAACGGCGGCCCGGCGATGGTTGACACGGCGAAGATGTACGGCAAGGCGCCGGGGTCGGATCCTCGCTACTTTGGCGCGGCGCCTGACCGAAGTGACTTCAGCCTGCTGCGCCTGGATCCGGCCCGCGGGCCTAAGCCGCGGACGGTAGATGCGTTGGAGGCCATGCGATCGAACCGCAACGGTATCCGGGACCAACTCCTGGCCGATATTAAGGCGGGCGAGAAGCTGGGAGGCAGCGACTGGTATAACACCGAAGAGTTGCGCGATTGGTTTGTGGCCGAGCTTGGCGAGAAGCGAGGCGACGCCGAGTGGCGTGACTTTATGAACCTGATGGGCGCGACGTCGACGGGTAACAAGGTCGACAGCAACATCGGAATCGCGTCGATGTACCGGAACCAGGGCGGCCCGCAACAGGCGGTCGACCTAGCTAAGAGGCACCTGGGCCGGGACAAAGCCGCCGGGGAAGTTGTTCTGCCGGAGGGCTACGGCCATAAAATGCAGGACAACCACGCCAAAAATGTTATCGCCAATTATGAAGGCGAATGGGCTCCGACGCCGCAAGGAAAGGTGGCCGCGAAGGATAACACGGCGACCCGGAACCCGAAGCCCCGAGGCTTTGCCAATAGCCTGCTTGGCAACATGAAAAATATCGCCGCCGACCTGCACTTTACGCGGTACATGGCGATGGCATCCGGCCGTACCGACTGGCTGGACAATGGCGTCGAGTTGAGCGGAAAATTGGCCGACAAGATGACGTCGAAATACGGCGACAAAATTAAGCCGTACACGAAGATGAGCGGCGACGGAAAGTATCCGAAATTTAACGCCCGCAAGGCCGTTGAAGACGGCGTCGTCGACATGAAGGACTTGGCCGACGAGCCGACCGTTTTTGTCGGTAAGCCCGACGACAACGAGTATAAGGCCTTCGAAGATTACATCTACGAGCTCGGCGATGAGTTGGGCATGACGGGGCCGCAAGTGCAGGCCAATCTGTGGATGGGCGCCGCGAAGCGTACGGGCGTGGATGATACGTCGCAGGGTACGTTCATGCAGTTGATCCGGAACCGCGCCGACAAGCGTGCGAAGGCGACAGGCAAGACGCGTGAGCAGGTTCTTCGGGAGTTTGTTCGCGACCGTGGCCTACTTCAAATGATGATGACGACGGGGGCGGCCGGCGCGGGTGCCGGCGCTATGTCGTCCGGCGAGTAACCCTGGCGAGGCGGATGCCCTTCATAAAGTGACGGGGGCCTAGGCCTCCAAACGCTCGCTAACCCGTCACTGCCGCGGGCGCTAACCAGGTCCGAGGAATATAGCAAAATATGGCTAAGAAAGCCAGCAAAAAAGTCGAACTGACGGACCACGAAAAGGGTCTGCTTATCTTGAAGAGCAACCCCGCCGTGTTCGTGCGTGAGGTGCTTGGAGCGGAGCCGGAGCCTTGGCAGGCGGAGGCGCTGCAGGCCATCGTCGACAACGATAAAATTGCGGTGAAGTCAGGACACGGAGTTGGCAAGTCATGCTTTCAAAGTTGGATGGTGCTTTGGTTTCTGTCGACGCACTACCCGGCAAAGATTGTCCTGACGGCGAACACGTCGGCGCAGTTGAACGACGTCCTGATGTCCGAGATCAACAAGTGGCACCGCAAAATGAAGCCCGAATTCCGGGATCAGATCGAGGTGAAGAGCGACAGGGTCGAATTGAAGTCGGCGCCGACGGAAAGCTTTGCTGCGTGCCGTACCTCGCGGCGTGAGAACCCGGAAGCCCTGCAAGGTTTCCACAGTGAAAACATGCTCTTCCTCATTGACGAGGCTTCGGGCATTGACGACGTGGTCTTTGAGGTCGCCGCTGGCGCGCTTTCGACGAAGGGGGCGAAGCAAGTTCTGACGGGGAACCCGACCCGGACGAGTGGTTATTTTTACGACGCATTCAACAAGATGCGAGATAGTTGGTTCTGTATGACGGTCTCCTGCGCGGATAGCTCCCGCGTCGACGAGCAGTTCATAGAGGACATGAAAAAGCAATACGGCGAGGATTCGTCGATCTTCGGCGTCCGTGTTTTGGGCGAGTTCCCGAAGCAGGACGACGACGTGCTGATACCCTTGCACTTGGTGGAGAGTGCCGTCGACCGAGACGTCGAGCCGACGGGGCAGGTCGTTTGGGGTTTGGACGTGGCGCGCTTCGGCGGCGACCGTTCATGCCTCATCAAGCGGCAGGGCAATGTCGTCGACGACGACATCAAGGTCTGGCAAGGAAAGGACTTGATGCAGTTGTGCGGCTTGGTGCATGCGGAGTATCGCCTCGCGCCGGCGGAGCGGCGGCCGGTTGAGATTATGGTCGACGTGATCGGCCTAGGCGCCGGCGTTGTCGACCGCCTCTGCGAAATGGGCCTACCCGCCAGGGGCGTTAACGTCAGTGAGGCGTCGACGGTCAAAGATAAATACATGAACCGTCGCGCCGAGCTTTGGTTCGAATTGCGCGAGTGGTTTTTGAAACGTGACTGCCGGATCCCGGACGAGCCGACCCTGATCACAGAGCTTACGTCTCCCCGCTATCAGTTCACTTCCGTGGGCAAGCTCAAGATGGAGACGAAAGAGGAAATGAAGAAGCGCGGCTTGCGTTCTCCCGACGTAGCGGACGCGCTGATGCTCACAATGGAGAGCCCCGCCGTGGCGTCGTTCACGATCGGGTCACCGAACGCGTGGCGTGGCGACATAAACTATCCCGACTTAGGACTGGTGTAGAATGTTTACTGAAGACCAAGAGGAAAAGATCCACAACGCAGCTAAGGCGGCGTTGATTGGCGCCGTTGGCTTCCTCGAGGATAACATAAACGACGACCGTGCAAAGGCGCTTAAATACTTTAAACAGCGCGAGCTTGGCACGGAGGTCCGGGGGCGGTCTCAGGTCGTCACGTCGGAAGTGTCGGACACTGTTCTGTCTATCATGCCCTCCCTCATGCGCGTGTTCACGAGTGCGGGCAACTTTGTCCGATACGAGGCGCGTACGGCGAACGGCGAGGCGGACGCGAAGATGGCCACGGCGTACATCAACGAGGACGTCTTCGGCCGGCAGAACGATATGTTCACGATCGCCTATAATTGGTTCTTCGACGCGTTGGTGCAGAAGAACGGCATCGTTACGTGGTACGTGTATGAACGCGAGTATGAGTACACGGAAGCTTTCGAAGGTCTGAACGACGTCGAGTTGGCTCAGATGGTGATGGAGGATGAGGAGAGCATCAAGGCCGTCGAAGAGCGCGAGGATGGCCTGTTTGACGTTGAACTGACGCGGACAAAACTGGAGCGGAAGTTCTGCGTCGAGAACGTGCCCCCGGATGAATTTTTGATTGCGCCCCGCGCCCGATCGATCGAGGAGGCGCCCTTTGTCGGCTGGCGTACGCGCCGGACGGTGGCAGATCTGGTCGAGGAAGGTTTCGACCCGGAACTGATTAAAGACCTGGCCGAGGCGAACACGTCCGAGAGCCACGAGGAGCAGGAGCGCTTCGAGGAGCAGTTGGACATCAATACGACGTCCGTCGACGACGCCGGCCAAAGAGAAGTCTGGGTGTGCCAGGCGTATATGGATCTGGACGTGGACGGCAACGACAAGGCTCGCCTGGTAAAGGTGACGCTGGGTGGGGAAGACGGCTCGACCCTCCTCGACATCGAGGAAGCTTACGAGAAACCTTTCGCGTCGATCTGCCCGATCCCCATTCCACACGTTTTCCATGGCATGTCCATGGCGGATCTCACGATCCCCTTGCAGGATATTTCTACGGCAGTGTTTCGGGGCGTACTTGACAGCGTTTACCTGGCCAACAACCCACGCATGCTCGCCCTGGAGGGTAAGGTAAACCTCGACGACTTGTTGAACCCCCGCGCCGGCGGCGTGGTCAGGGCGAAGCAGTTGGACGCGGTGCGTGAGCTAAATACGACGTTCGTCGGCGGCCAAGCGTTGGCACTATTCGACCTGATCAACGACATGAAGGAGAACCGCACGGGCGTCTCCCGTCGCACCAATGGCCTGTCCGCGGAGGCTTTGCAGAACACAACCGCGACGGCGGCCGCGCAGATGCAGCAAGGCGCCGCGCAGCGCTTGGACATGATCGCTCGCCTATTTGCAAACGGCGTGCGGGATTTGTGCCGCGGCGTCTTACGCATGGTCATCCGCTATCAAGGCGAGCCGCGTAACGTGAAGATCGGCGGAAAGTGGGTCGACGTTGATCCGTCGGGCTGGGACGAGGAAATGGACGTACGCGTGTCCGTTGGCCTTGGCTTTGGCAACGACGAGGAGCGTATGCAGCACCTCCTGATGATCTTGGCGAAGCAGGAGGCGTACGTCATGAACGGCTCATCCCTGGCGAGCGAGCAGCATATCTATAACACGCTCGAAGACATTATCGAGCTCTCGAAGGCGAACGGCGTCGACAGTTATTTCATGAACCCAAGCATGGCCGCGCCAAAGCAACCCCAGCCGGACCCCTTGATGCAGGCGGAGATGGTCAAGGCGCAGGCGAAGCAGGCCGAGATGCAGATGGACGCGCAGATCGATCAACAGAAGATGATGATGGAGCGCGAGCAGTTCGAGCAAGAGATGAACATGAAGCGCGAGCAGTTCGACGCGGAGTTGGCGGCGAAGCAGCAACAGTTCTTCCAGGAGCTCGACTTGAAGAAGCAACAGATCGCCGCCGAGCTCGCGGTGAAGCAAGACTTATCCGAAGTCGAAATGGGAGGCCGTGGTGGATAACTGGTACGGCATGCCTTACGGCGTCCTCGACGAGACGCCGACCCCGACGCCTGGATACGGCTTCTCCGCGCCAAGCGTTGGCGACTATTTGTCTATGTTCCAGAGCCGGAACCGCGCCTGGCGTGAAAGCATGAAGCCGGCCTATAATACGCCATACCTTCCCACGGTGCAGGTGGACGAGGCGGTCGCTGACGCGATCCTGAACCCGAACGGGTCTCGTAACCTGCTCAGTGCGTGGGAGCGCCAACCGAACGGAGGCGGCGATGGCCCTACTGGAACTGATAGTGAACCTTCTTCGCCTTCTGTAGACGGGCCGGCGAGCCCGGACAGCATCGCGAACACGGTCGACAACATGACGACGGCCGCCACAGGCTTGGGCATAGTCGGCGGCATTCCTGGCCTGGGTCTTGCCACGACGATCGGCGCGAACGTCGTTGGCGCAAATGCTATGGATAAGGCGTTTGGGAAAGCGTATGGCCTGCCCGCCAATTTCGACGCCCTTTCAGCGATCGGACATGATATGTCGTTCGGCGCCTTTGGTCATGATCTGGGGACGCAGAACGCTGCACAAACGCCGGGCATCGCCGACAGTGCTTTTGGTACGGGCGACGATCACAGTGATAGCCCCGGCGGGGTTGACCCAACGGCGGGAGTGGATCCAGCCGCGGCGGCGGCGGGCGTTGCAGACGCCGCCTTCGGCGATCCGGCGGGGGGTGATGACAGCGGCGACAAGATCGTCTGCACGGCAATGAACGCGGCATACGGTTTTGGCTCTTTCCGTCAAGCTATCTGGCTCGCGCACAGTCGCAAACTCCCGCCAGAATACCAGCGTGGCTATCACGTTATTTTCCAACCCCTAGTCGATTACGGTTACGCAAAAGATGGACTACTTCGCTCGGCAGTACGTCGCGCCCTTGAACATATCGCCCGTCGTCGAACGGCGGACATTTGGAAGCAGAAACGCGGAAAGCGCGACTTGGTCGGCGCCGCGTGGCGGATCGTTTTGGAGCCGCTTTGCTACCTTGTTGGAAAGGTAAAATGAGCGACAATTTCGATAAAGACCTCGAACGCGCCGAGCAGGCGCGTTTTTTATTGAGCCATCCCATGCTCGAGGAGGCGTTCACAGTTCTTGAAGAGACGTACACGGACGCCTGGAAAAACAGCCGCCACGACCAGGCGGCTGAGCGAGAAAAGATTTACACAGCCCTGAACATCATAGCCGCCGTACGTGGTCACCTCGACGCCGTCGTTGCGGGCGGGTCTATGGCTGAAATCGAGATGAAGGAGATCACTGGGAAGGATAAGCGCTTCCCGTTTTTTAACTGATAGGAGAATTTGTCATGGATGACCGCAACAACCCGGAAGGGACTGCTGAGTTATCAGTTGACGATGCTGTTTCGCTGCTTACCGCGAACTCCTCTGACGAGGAACAATCGCCTTTGCAGGCCGAAACCGAGACGTCTGAACCTGAGACTGAGGAAGCCGAAGACGAAGCGAAAGCTGATCCGGAGGGCGACGAAGACGACGGAGAGGACGAAGCGGAAGAGGTCGACGACGACGCATCTTCCGAAGCCGACGACGCCTTCGAATTGGATCTGGACGCCGTTATTGAGATCGACGGTGAGCAGACAACGCTGAAGGAGTTGCGCGAAGGCGCAATGCGTCAGTCGGATTTCACGCGATCGAAGCAACAGTTGGCCGAAGAGCGCAAGGCGTTCGAGGCTGAGCGTGCGGCGATCGAAGAAGAGCGAGCGCGTTACGCGCAATCGCTTGCTGAGATGGAGCAGCGCCTCCAAGCGGAAGCTGAACAGGAGCCCGACTGGGACAAACTGTTTGAAGAGGATCCGCTGGAATATGTCCGCCTGAACAAAGTCTGGCAGGACAAAAAAGAAGCCCGCCAGCGTTTGGCGCAGGAGCGTGAAGCTTTGCGGCAACGTGACGCGGTCGAGGCGCAGCGTCGGCAAGCCCAAGCCATGGAAGAGGGGCGAGCGCAACTCTTGGAGAGAATCCCGGAGTGGCAAAACCCCGAAGTCGCGGCGAAGGAGAGCCGAGAATTGACGGAGTTCTTGCTGGAGCGTGGGTATTCACCCGACCAGATCCAGCGCGTGTCTCCGACGGACATTCTTTTTGCTCGTGAGGCGATGATGGCGATCAAGACAACCAAGTCGACTGAAACGGCGAAAAAGAAAGTTCAGAACAAACCCAAGGTCATTAAGGCCAAGGGCTCCAAACCGGCGAGCGAGGGCAAGAAAGCCCGCGTGCGTAAGCAAATGGCAAAACTCGAGCGGACAGGAAGCATAGAGGATGCGCTGCCGCTCATGTTCCAATAGGAGAGTGAACTATGGCCCAACCGGCTAACACTTTCGATAGCTACGATGCTATCGGGATTCGAGAAGACCTCTCGAATGTAATCTCGCGGATCGACCCGACGGACGTTCCGTTCCAAAGCAACGTCGGCAAAGTGAGTGTCTCGAACACCTACTTCGAATGGCAAACCCAAGCGCTTGCCAACGCGAACGCCGACAACGCCCACATCGACGGCGATGACACGTCGAACGAAAACCCGACTGCCACCGTCCGCGTTGGCGGCCGGACGCAGATCTTTAAGCGTTCGTTCGGCATCTCCGGCACCACCGAGGCCGTTGACCGCGCCGGCCGCGCCAAAGAGGCGGCCTACCAGGCGCTGCTCAAAGGTCTCGAGCTTCGTCGCGACATCGAAGCCCGCGTGACGCAAAACAAAGCGTCCGTGACGGGTGACGCGACGACGGCTCGTCAAACCGGCGGCATCCAGGCGTGGCTCGAGAGCAATACCTCCCGCGGCACCTCCGGCGCCGACGGCGGTTTCTCGAGCGGCAACGTCTCGGCGGCCACCGCCGGCACGCCGCGGACCTACACTGAGGCCCTCCTCAAGACGGTCCACCAGTCGTGCTACACGAACGGCGGCAAGCCGACCATGCTCCTGATGTCGCCCGGTCAAAAGGCGACCTTCTCGGGCTTCGACGGCCTGGCGGCCACCCGTGTCAACGACCCGAACGGTCAGACGAAAATCATCGGCGGCGCCGATATGTACGTCGGCGACTTCGGCACGTTGACCGCGGTGATCGACCTCTTCATGGACACGTCTTCGGCGCTCCTGGTCGACCCGACCAAGGCGAAGATGGCGACGCTTCGTCCGATGAAGCAGGAAAAACTCGCTAAGACAGGTGACAGCGAGAAGTACCAGGTCATCGGTGAGATGGGTCTGCAGGTGGACAACGAAGCCGCCCACGGCGTGGTTGCCGACCTGAGCTAAGGCTCACTTAAAACCTGACGGCCAATGAGGGCCGGCTCTTCGGAGCCGGCCCTTTTCTTTTGGAGATTTTCAATGGTGAAGACGTTGCGATCGATGACAACCAAGGCGGACGAAAAAGAGGAGCCCAAAGCTGCAGGCGTGAAGTGCCGCATTCTTCGGCCCAAGTCTTGGGAAGTTGACGGAAAGGTTTGCCAGGTTGGCGATGAAGTCATGCTCTCGGAGTGTGACGCGAAACTTCTCAGCAATCTGAAAATCGCCGAGCCTGTCTAATGTCCGACAGGCGACTGCTCAGTAGGTCACGGGGCGTAGAGGTCAACTTTATTCCCCAGCCCGACGGCACGTTTCTTATTGAGCACCGGGAAGACGTCGAGCCTCACCTCGAGTATTCGAAAAACAAGATGTCGACGGACGACGTTCACGTCCGTCGCAAGCAAGACCAGTGGCACGTCGCGCATATCCCGATCCTGGTTCAATACCAGTGGCTCCGGGAATATGGCGTCGACATCTTTAACCCCGACCATGAGCCGGCGGTTAAGCGCCTCCTTAACTCCAACGAGTGGCGATACCTCAAAACCGCGGAGGTCATCCTGTAATGGGTTTAGCTAATTTCTCCGAGTTGAAAGCGAGCATCGCCGACTGGCTCGTCGACGACAATTTGACGAGTGTCATCCCCGACTTCATCACGTTGTGCGAGACGCGCCTTAACCGCGACCTCCGCATCCGTGAGATGGAAAGCCAGACGACGATCAACCTGGTCGGCGGCACCGAGACGGTGGCCGTACCTTCAGGCTTTCTCGAGGCGAGGACGATGGTTTTGAACAGCACGCCCAGGCGCGTGCTCGACCTCAAGACGCCGGTTCAGTTTTATCAAGACCACGCGACGCAGACCAGCGGCACGCCGGAGGCGTATTCGATAATTGGGTCGAACTTCCATTTCGGCCCGACCCCCTCTTCGAGCTTGACCGCGACGTTGACCTACTACGGCAAGCTGACCGCCCTGTCGGATGAGAACACGACGAACTCGATCCTGACCGCGGCGCCCGACGTCTATTTGTATGGGAGCCTTTTGGAAGCGTCTCCATACCTTGGCGAGGATGATCGCATCTCGATCTGGGTGCAGTTGTACGACCGTGGCGTCGCCCAGCTTCGCGAAGTGGACGAGCGCACGGCGTGGTCTTCCGGCCCGCTGGTGCAGCGCGTTGAGGTGTTCACGCCGTGACGATCAAACCCGTCGAGTTTGGCGAGTGGCTGCCGGACCAGCCCCCGATCGGCAATCCCGGCCTGACGATCGCCCAGAACTGCATCCCATGGGGCCGGGGGTACAAAGAACTCGGCAGCTTGGCCGCCTACAGTAATGCCCTCACGGCGCGTTGCCAGGGGGCCACGTCGGCGATCGACGACGACAACGTGGTGGCGGATTTCGCGGGCGACGCGACGAAGCTCTATAAATTGTCGGACGTGACGTGGAACGACGTCAGCGGCACAACCTACGCGACGAACGAGGACGAGAACTGGCGCTTTATCCAATACGGGCAGCGCGTCATTGCGACGAACTTCACTGACAATATGCAGTCCTTTAGCCTTGGCGTAAGTTCGACGTTCGCGGATCTCGCCGCGGGCGCGCCCCGCGCGAGGTACATCACGACGGCGAGAAACTTCGTTTTCGTTGGTAACACGTACGACACTACCGACGGGAACAAGCCCGCGAAGGTTATTTGGTCTGCGTTGGGGGACGCGACCGACTGGACGGCGTCGGTGACGACGCAATCCGACTTTCAATACATGAACGAAGAGTTCGGCCCGGTGACGGGCGTCGTCGGCGGCGAATTTTTGGTGGTCTTCCAAGACCGCGCAATCACGCGGGCGGACTATGTCGGCCCGCCGACCATCTGGAACTTCGACGAAGTGTCGTCGAACCTTGGCTGTTCGGTGCCGAACTCGATCGTGCAACGCGGGCAAGATATTTATTTCTTGTCGTCGGAAGATTTCTACGTCTTCACGGCGTCTGGCGTTCGTCCGTTAGGCGCGCAGCGTGTGGCGAAGTGGTTTTACAGCAACTTCAACCAGACCTATCAGCACCGCATGTCTTCCGCCGTTGACCCGATCAACTCGTTGATCATCTGGTCATTTCCGAGCAATAGCTCCGCAAACGGCACGCCGGACACGATGATTATTTATAACTGGGTGCTCGACCGTTGGGCTTACGCGTCGTTCAGCCACGAGATGATCTACCGATCCCTTTCGAAAAGTTACACCCTCGAAGGGCTCGACGACGTGAGCGCGAGTATTGAGAACCTCGCCCTGAGCCTTGATAGCCGGGCCTGGGCCGGGGGCAAGCTTCTGCTTTCGGCATTCGACACAAGCAACCAGTTAGCGTTCTTCACGGGGACGTCACTTACAGCCCGTTTTGATACGGGCGACTTTACGCCGCGTAATGGCCAGACGTCGGTTCTGCTCCGCGCGCGGCCGATCGTCGACGGCTCGAGTGCCACAATTACGGTCCAGCACGGCGCGAGGCAGAAGCCGACCGACACGGTATCTTTGGGGTCGGCGTTAAGCCCCAACGCGACGACGGGGAACGTCTTTATTCGAGAAAAAGGCAGGTATCATCGCCTACGTTTTAATGTGGCGGGCGGTTTCGACTTCGCTCAAGGTTTTGAGGCGGATTATTTGGTCCGAGGCCATCGATGAGGCCCGTACCTCCGACATACCGCGACGAGATGGCGCACCGTCGTCTCATAGCGAATGCCCTGCGTGAGTTGGCGAACGGAAAAGTTGACAGTGTCTCCTCGGTGACGCTTACGGCGAACCAGGCGACCACTGCGGTCACGGATACCCGCGTCGGCCCTGACAGCGTAATTTTGTTTTCGGAGGAGACGGCCAACGCCGCCGCGGAGAGGGCGGCGGGCGGCATGTACGTTTCCTCGAAGGGTGATCAGGCGTTCACCATAACCCACGCGAACAACGCGCAGACGGATAGAACATTCGGATATGTCGTCTTTGGTTGAAGACTTCAATAAATCGTGGCCGCACCTCAAGAAGGCGCTGCGCTACACCGGCGGGACGCACACGAAGAGAGACATCTTCGACGGCGTGGCCACCGGCGACTTCCAACTTTGGCCCGGCTTCCGATCGGCCGCGTTAACAGAGGTAGTGAAATATCCCCAGATGCGGGCCGTGCGGATTTTTTTAGCCGGCGGCCAGTTGGATGAATTGAAAAAAGTGGAGAGGCGCATCTGCGCGTGGGCGACCGAGATCGGCGCGACGCGCGTTGAGATTGCCGGCCGCCGTGGCTGGCTCCGCTCTCTGGACGAGTACCAAGAAAGCTGCACTTGGATGCACAAGGAGTTACCGAGCGATGAGTAAAGGCGGCGGCACGAGAGAACGCACGGAGGTCGCGACGACTAAGACCGACCCGTGGGGGCCCCAGCAAGAGTATTTGAAAGACGTCTTCAGCGAAGCGCAGAACGTCTATCAGAGCGGGTCACCCAAGTATTACGAGGGCGACACTGTCGTCGATTACTCGCCCCAGACCGAGCAGTCGCTGAACATGATTGAGAACCGCGCCCTGGCGGGGTCTCCCATCACGCAGCAAGCTCAAAACAATTACCAGCAAACGCTGAGCGGAAATTATCTGTCGGGCAACCCATTCTTCCAAGGCGCCTTCGAGGCCCAGGTTCGGCCGGCGGTCGAGCAATACACGCAGCAAATTGCCCCCGGCATCGACGGCAACTTCAACGCGGCGGGCCGCCTTGGCTCTAATGCGTACGCCACGGCTCGTAACACGGCCGACGATACGTTTGCTCGGGCGTTGTCGGATACGGCGGGTAAGTTAGCGTTCCAAAATTATGGCATGGAACGCGGCGCTCAGAACGCGGCGATGATGAACGCGCCGGCTTACGCCGCGACGGACTACAACGACGCCTTGCGCCTCGCCACGGTAGGTGGTGCTCGAGAGCAGAAACAAGCCGAGTACATGCAAGCCGACCGAGATAAGTGGGACTTCAACGAAATGGCTCCGTGGGAGCGTCTCGGCCGTTACGGCGCCCTTGTTGCGGGCGGGAACTTTGGCGGCACTTCGACGTCGTCTCAGCCGATTTACAGTAACACGGCGTCGGGGATTCTCGGCGGCGGCATGATGGGCGCGGGCGTCGCGCAGATGGCGGGTGTGAACCCACTATATGGCGCGATTGGCGGCGGTCTTCTCGGGGCTTGGGGGTAAGATATGTTCGGAAAAAGTCCCTTTGCTAATCTGCTCACGCAGGCGCAGCAGCAGAACGCAGGCTGGAATTCTATGATCCCCGCCGGCGCCGCCCTGCTGGCGAACAGCGGCTGGTCGAGAACCCCCCGCACGTTAGGCCAAGGGTTAGGCGCGGCGGGCCAGGCGTTCAGCCAGGCGTATAATCAAAACGCCATGCAAACCGTGCAGGCCGACGAGATGCTTCGCCAGCGCGCCGCCGCCCAGACGGCCGCGCAGCAAGCTGCCCAAAAACATGCCGCGTGGCAAAAAGAGCAAGCGCTCAAAATGCAAGAGATCGCAGGCATGAAGGCGTGGTGGCAAAAACGTGGCGGAGACCCGAACACCCCCCTAAGCGAGATCAAGGCGTCCATAGACCACGAACGTGCCCTGCGCCTAGAGGAGGCCAAGGCCGGCCTGAAGGCGCAGTCTACTATTGGCAAGTTGGTGGCGGACAGAGACGCCGGCCGCATCACCGAAGAGGAGTTCCAGATCGGCGTCGCCGCGGCCAAGAAACCCCTCGTCGACATGACCGCAAACCCCATGAAGGAACTGGACGCGAAGTGGGTCAGCGAAAACCAAGCGAAATGGAACGACGCCAGCGAGGCCGGCCTCGACGCCGACCAAGGTTTGGCGGATATTGAGAACATGCTCGGCAACGGTATGAAGACCGGCGGCGGGCAGACGATTTTGAACACCACTGCGAAGTGGGCCCAGAATGTTCTCGGCCTCGACGTCGATCTTACCAACGCCGCGTCGGCGGAAAAGCTGACGTCGACGGTGAACCAACTTATCGCGCCCAAGGTCAAACTTCTCGGCGTCAACCCGACCGACCGAGACTTGCAATTTATCCAGGAGATTTTCCCCTCTATCAGTAACACCCTCGAGGGGAACCTTTACGTTTCGCGGATCCTTCGGCGTCGGGGGCAACGCGACAGAGCTATTGCGGCGGCGGTCAATAGAGTGCGCAACGATCCCACGTACGCGCGTGACCCCGGCGCCATGCGCGTGGCTATGCGTAATGCCGCGTCCGAGATCATGGCAAGCTACCCGGCGATCACTGACCAGGAACGGCAGGCGATCGCCCGTATTGCCCGCGGCGCGTCCGGCGGCGATGCCGGCCTGCCGGCACTCAAACCGCTCCCTGGCTCCGAAGGGACAGGTAACTAATGGCTGAGAAACTTCCCGACGATGGGCCGAAGATGGAGTTCCCGGACCTGCCCGAGATGTCCGAAGTTGACATCGGCTTTTGGGAAAGCGCCATCCCCAACTTGATGATGGGACTTACTGTTGACCCGGTCGAGAAGGCGCGCGTCATCCAAACGCAGTTTAAGGATGACGACCGCCTCGGCGAGGTCGGCGTGGACAAGTTCGGCAACCCCGTCATCACATGGAAGGGCGAGCGCTTCTATGTGAACAAGCCCGGCCTGTCTATGACAGACGCCACTGACTTGGTAGCCCAAGGGACGCAACTCCTTCCCGCGGCGAAGTACGCCGGCGGGGGGCTTTCTCTTGTGGGCAAGGGCGTGCGTGGCTTGATGTCTTACGGCGCGACGAGCGCGGCGCAGCAACAAGGTGTTCGCGCGGCCGGGGGCAAGCAGTACGTCGACCCAACGCAAATGGGCGTTGAGGCGGCTACAGGCGCCGTCACTGAGATGGCTATGCCCGTCGTCGGAAAATACGTCCTCGACCCCGTCATGGATCCGATCACGAAGCGTTTTATTGACCCCGCGATCGACGCGGTGAAGGGCGCATTTACCTCGCAGACGGCTAAAGCCGTCGAGAAAGACGCCGTCGACGAAGTCATCGACGCCGCGCTCAATAAATTGGGGGAGGCGGAGAGCAAGTATCCCCTGACGCAGGGGCAGCGCTCGCGAGATCCGAAGCAGTTGGCTCGTGAAGATCTCCTTCGAAATACGCCCGAAAGCGCCGGCTCGGCGCAGGTCCGTAATTTCGACCAGCGTCAACTCGACGCCATCAGAGAGGACGCGTCTAAACTCCAGCCGGGGAAAACAGGCTTCGGCGACGACGCAATGCCCGACGTTGGCCAGGAGCTTCAAGGCAGATTGGTGAGCCGTGCGAGGGCGCTTAAAAACCGCGGTGACGCCGTCTACAAGGCGGCCGAAAAGGCGTCTAAGGAGCGCCCCGCCATTTTCACGCCCGCGAGCCTAGATGATATGTATGGGCGGATGCTCGGCGTGATCGACGAGATGGGTATAGAGCCCGAACAACTCGCACAGATGAGCAATCTGAAGCGCGCCACGGACGCCCTCCGAACCCGCATGTCGAACCTCGACGCGGACCCATCCTCTCTCACGTTCGATCGCCTGGAGGGGTTACGTAAATCCCTTTGGGTGGACTACGGCAACGCCGCGCCCAAGTCTCCCGAGGCCAAGGCCGTAAGGGATATGATCGATCGTATGGACGCGTCGGTGGATGACGCGATCACGTCCGGCCTCGTTTCCGGCGACCCGGCCACGGTTGAAATTATCAAGAAGGCGCGCTCCGCGTGGAACAGGTATAAAAGCTTCACGGGCGGGAAGAGGACCGACCCGTCGACGGTTATTATGGAAAAGCTCGTCGACCCGACGCGGAGCACGCCCGAGGAATTGGTGCGGGCTATTTTCGGTGTGTCGAAGATCGATAATAGCGCGCGGGCGCGGAACTTGGTTCGGCGCATCGTGAATGAGTTCGGCAAGGATAGCCCGGAGGTTGCCAAACTTAAAGACGCCTTCCTTTATCGCACCTTCGTGAATACGAAGGGCGAGCTTTCGCGCGAGGCGATCCTTCGCAATGTACGTAAAAACATTCTGCAAACGCGATCGATCGCGGGGGCTCTTTTCTCAGATAAAGAACTGGGCTCTATTCTCGAGCTTGCGCGAAACGTCGCGCCGACAGTGGAGGCGGAGATCCGCCGGAACAACTCCGCGAGCGCGTACACGATTATTGGCGCGTTCCTAGATAAGTACGGCGCCCTCACGGGGCCAATTCGAGACATCTTTAAAACCTTTAAAGACATTCGCGACGCGCAGCGGGCCACCTACGACGCGCCCGTCCTTAAGTCCCGTCCCGGCCTTTCGGCGCCGGCGGCGGGCGTAGGGGCGCCTATGATTGAGGAGAACATGCAGTGAGCATTTTTGATTGGTCGACGACGGCGGGTAACAATACCACCGTCGGATCCATAAACTGGGCGGAAGGTCAAGCCCCATCGACGGTTAACGACAGCGCCCGCGCTGAGATGGCCGACGTCGCAGCATGGCGGGACTTTCTGGGTGGGGCCAAGACCACCAGCGGGACGGATACAATCACGCTCACGTCCGGCATGTCTGTTACTGCGTATGCGGTGGGTCAGATGTTCGTCGCCAAGCTCGGCGGAACAAACACCGGCGCGGCAACGCTCAACATTGACAGCGTGGGGGCGGCTGCGGTTGAGATTAACGGGTCCGCTGTTTCTGCCGGTGATCTGGCAAGCGGGAAATATTACCTGTTCGTCTATGACGGCACTGCGTTTCAGGCAACGCGGCTTTCTGGCGGGGTCAAGGTGTCGAGCGATGATACGACGCCTAGCGATCTGGAAACGAAAGTCTTGGCATCTGGTCTAGTCGGTCTGACAACGCAGAATGGCGGTGGCAATGAAACCCGCACTGTCGACGTTCCTATCGCTTCGCAAGCGCAGGCCGAAGCCGGTACGGACAATGCCACGGCGATGACGCCGCTTCGCGCCGCACAGGCTATTGCCGCGCTGGCGGCATCAGGCTCCGACCAAGTCGCGAGGGATATGGCGGCGTCTGCTCTTGCGTATGTTCTGGCGCAGAACGATGCCACGTCTATCGCGGGTTCTCTTGGTGCCTTCTGGCTCTCCGATGACTTTGAGAGCGACAGCCTCGCGGTCAAGACAAATGCGACCTATGACGCGACGAACGACAAATACCACAATCCGGCGGGTGCTGATACCGGTTCAGCGTCAACGACGTATACGAGCATTCTTGATGCCGATCACGGATCACAAAACTGGGATGATTATTCAATTCGTCAAGTTGTTCCGAACGCATCCATATCTACGAGTGGCGACTGGGTGCGTGTGCAAATTGTTGCACCTGCAACGGGCACTTTTTCGGCTGATAATATTTCAATTGTAGAAAGGTCGGGTTCAACGGCGGATGGCACTGTGGCACCAACAGAGTTGCTGTTCTCGGGAGGCTCAGGCGTGACGGTATCTGGGGGGTCGAGCACGTGGTCGGATTGGACGCAACTGGCGATTGACGAAACCAAAGATTATCTTGCCATTATTGATTTTAACGCAACAAACGACGATGGCCGATACAAAGAATCCACGGGAACGAGTTACTACAAAGCCGCAACAAACAGTTATGCAACGCAGAGTGTTTCCGGCTTTTCGTCGGAAACACGGACTTGGTGCGTCGGTAATATTGAAGTTGCGCCATCCGCAAGCCCAGCCGATATGACGCTGGAACCGAGTGATGCAACACTTACGACAGCCAACCCCACCGATCTTCTCGCTTACTTCGTAATCGACCCCGGCACTGCTGACTTCGATACGAATGGGGATGCTGGTGCGGGTGATGACATCATCGGCAAGATGTCCATCGATAGCGGGGCCACTCTTGCAACAGGTACATGGACAAAGGTCGGCGATATTGGATCGAGTGGTGAGGAACTATGGCGTCTTGAGGCTGACGTCTCTGGACAGACAGGTTCCGCACTCATGTACCAGATCACAACCCAGAACACCGAGACAGTCGAACTGCATGATTGCGTCGGCGTTGTCGCAATTTACTAAGGAGCAGGAGTATGGCATCAGGTAAACTACAGGCACGGCAATCGCTAGGGCGGGAACGCCCCCTGTCGACAGACGAGTTCGACGCGGCGTGTCTCCTTGCAGACATCATTGAAGCAACCCCAAGCGGTCAAAGAACACAAAGAATGCAGGACCACCTTGATCGCGTTCGCGCAATCGTGTCTGCGAAAATATAAGTAAAATTGGGACAAGGCCCAGTCATGAACCAAAATCGGAAAGAAGGCGACGGTAAAATCTGGTCTGCAATAATGCGGCCACAATTATTGCCGTTGACGCCTACGACTTCACGACAGGATGGTGACGATGCCTGAGTTAGACCATCTTTCCGAAATCATCGGCACGTTGCGGGCGGAGGTAAAGGAAAACCGCCGCCAGCACGATGCATCATTTAAAAAGCTCGACATCATTGACGAGAAAATAACCAAGCTGACGGGCGCGGTTGAAATGCTCGCCGCCGAACACGCGAGTCTAAAAAAAAGGGTGGACCATGACATTGACCCGGTTATCACCGATTACAAGGCGCTAAAGAATAAGGGGCTGGGCGTGATTGGTATCGTCGGCCTCATGGGGACGGGAATCGGGGCAGGGATAATCAAGTTTTTCTACGGAAACTGAGGAGTCTCTCATGCGCTTTCTGCTGGCCGCACTCGCGGCTTTTTTTGTGTCTGCATGCGTAGCGGACGTGCCGCCCGTAACGGAGCAAGTGGCAGAAAGGTGTGGGCATCGCCTCAACTGGTATCCGGGATACAAGGCGGAAATCAGGCAGCGCAACGCAGACCGGGAAGTCCTTGAGCGATACTTAAACGAAGCAGAGACAAAGACATTCAATCAGGCATACAACGAAACCCCGCCGCAGTCTCACAGAACCTCCGCGAATGTGGCGGTCTGGATTGCCCGCGCCGCATTGGACGCGCACCTTGCCCGGCAGACGCCTAACAATTCCATGCCAGCCGGGATTGTGGTCTGGATCGGCGGGGACGGGTGTATCCAAACCAAGGAAATCATTCCGCTCCTGATTATCGAATCCCTGCTTTCCGGCCATCCATACATTCCGGGCGGGCGTGATTCGTGAGGGATGCGGCAATCTTCCTCATCGGGGCGCTGTTCGCCTCGGTTCTCCTGACGGCGTATCACCAGCCAGATCCGTTCATGCCGAGGGTGGTCCTGAAATCATCCGAGGAAATCAACCGCGAGTTCTGCCCGGACGGGGGATGTCTTAACACCGTCGCGCTCTATAACAACGATACGAAAACAATAACGGTCAACGAGAACCTTGACCCGACGAAGGAATACGACCTTTCCGTCCTGTTGCATGAGTTCGTTCACCACCTGCAGAACATCAACGGGCATCGCCGCTCGGATTGTTCCGGGGAGCGTGAGGGGCAGGCATACACGACACAGCGCGCCTTTCTGAAATCTCGCGGGGATAAAGACACCAGCGCGACGATGGGCGTGGACGCATTCACAGAGCTACTTATTTCGCAGTGTCACTATCGTTGAAACTGGACAAGGCCATTACGCATGGCGTTTATCCTAGACCCGAATCTTGAGCAGTTCTCGACGCCTCGGCAGTGGGAAGTGCTAACCGCGCTGACGCAATACGACTCGGAGCGCATCGCCGCCGAAGCGATAGGGTGCAACAGGCGGGTTTTCCATACCGCCAAGCGGGCCGTGGCGCTGAAGGCCGCAATGGCGGGGTATGCTCCCGAATACGACCTGACGCACCAATCCCCGCCCGGATATTCCCTCAAGGGCACGTCAACCCTGTACGGGCCTGACGGTGAAATGAAGGCGCAATGGGTCAAGACGGATCGGGACCGGGAAGCGCAAGAGCAGGCCATGCGGGAAGCCGTCGCGGCGCTTTCCGAAGACATCCCCCGCGCCAAGCCAATCAAGGCCCCCAAGGCCACGATTGACGACCTATGCAATCTCATGGTGCTGACGGACTACCATCTCGGCATGTTGGCGTGGCACCGCGAGACGGGCGAAAACTGGAACATCGACATTGCCGAGGAATTACTCGTCAAGTGCTTCGCTCACATGCTTGCGGTTGCCCCCGACGCAAAGACCGGCATTGTCTGCCAGCTTGGCGACTTCCTCCACTTCGACGGGATACTTTCTGTAACCCCGACCTCCAACCACGTTCTAGACGCCGATTCCAGGTTCGCCAAAATCGTTGCCGTTGCCATTCGTGCGCTGCGGCAGGTCATCGATATGGCCTTGGCGAAACACGAACACGTCCACGTTATCATGGCCGAGGGCAATCACGACATGGCGTCATCTATCTGGCTTCGTCAGATGTTTGCTGCGCTTTATGAGAAAGACCCCCGCGTTACCGTGGAGACAACCCCGCTCCCATATTATGCATATCAGCACGGCGAGACGGCGCTGTTCTTCCATCATGGGCATTTGAAGAAATTCGCCGGTCTGACCTCGTTATTCGCGGCTCAGTTCCCGAAGGTATGGGGCAACACGGTCAAGCGGTACGGACACTGCGGACACCTTCACCACACGCACGTCAAGGAAGATGACGGGATTATCCTGACGCAGCACCAGACCCTTGCGGCAAAGGACGCATACGCGGCCCGAGGGGGCTGGTTTGCCGAGCGGAAAACAAGCTGCATCACGTATCACAAGGAACACGGCCAAGTCGCCGTCAATCACGTAACCCCGGAGATGATTGAGTGAAAGCATCAACCGTATTCGCCACCGCTGCAATGCTTGTTGACGGAGACAGGCGGGAAAGCCACGGCGATCCAAAACAATCCTTCGAGAGAATCGCCGCCCTCTGGTCTGCATATACGGGCGTAACCCTCTCAGCAAGGGACGTGGCCATGATGATGGCGCTCTTAAAGATAGGGCGCACCTGCTACGGCAAAAACAACGATGACGACTATGTGGACGCGGCGGGATATATCGCTATCGCGAGTGAGGTAAACGATGGTTGACTGGTCAAAGGTTAAGCACTTTCGGGAATCAGAATTTATCTGTTCGTGCGGTTGTGGCCGCGCTCACGTAACCCCCGGCCTTGTCATGGCGCTGGATGCCCTCAGAGAGGCCTACGGCAAGCCCATGACGGTCACAAGCGGGTTTAGGTGCGCCAACCACCCCGAGGAACGAGATAAGCCCTCACCGGGCGCGCACGGGCAAGGACGGGCCGCTGATATCGCTACCCCAGACGCAACCAGCAAATACGAATTGAAACGTCACGCCTACGCCCTCGGATTCCTCGGGATCGGGCACGGCAAGACATTTACACATCTGGACGTTGGCCACGATGCGGCGACACGTCCGGCAGACTGGACATATTGATATGGCATTTGGCATTGACGACGCGATAGGCGCTGGCCTCAAGATTATCAACAAGTTCATTCCAGATCCTGCCGAGAAGGCGAAGGCGGAGCAGGAATTACGCACCGACCTGTTGGCGTGGGACGCCGCCCAGAACAAGGTCAACGAGGCGGAGGCAAACACCGGCTCGCTGTTCATTGGCGGCTGGCGCCCTGCAATCGGGTGGTGCTGTGCCATCGCTCTCGGGTTTCAGTACGTTGTTACCCCGCTGGCATTGTGGGGTGGTGATCTGGTCGGGCATCCCCTGCCGAAGCCGCCTGTGCTGGATCAGGTTCTATGGGAGCTTATGTTCGGCATGCTCGGCATGGGCGGGTTGCGGACTTACGAGAAGATCAAGGGCGTGGCCAAGCCGTGAGCGTCATAGACTTCCCCGGAGAAACCAGGCTGGACCTCGACCCCAAGCGCATCTTCGAAACCGCACTTGAACATGATTTTGAATGCGTCCTAGTCGTAGGCTGGAAAGAGGACGGCGATATGTACCTTGCCGGATCGTCTGCGAACGTCATTGAAACGATAGGCACACTTGACATAGCCAAGGCCGCGCTGCTCAAGGATATGGTGGAATGAACATCGCCTTTCTTGCTCTCCTCAGTCGGCTGATTTGTAAATCGGTAGGCAGGTGAGTTCGTATTCCTTACAATCATCCAGTAAGTCCATGTCCTCCTTTGCCCTATCCTCGTCGGCATATGCCCTCAGAACGCCAGACCCCGACCCGTCTCCATAGCGCCAAGATAAAACCCAAATTTCATCCATTCTCATGCCCTCCAAAGGCTCGTTAATCGTCATCTAAAATACTTGCTGCGATGGCTACAGTTACAGCCGTGTCGCGCACATCATCACCGTCAACAGTTCGACGGCGGTTAATCTTTTTGCGGTGAGGGCACTCCACGATCCCGCAACTTCTCCGCATGTACCCGCCGCACCTTGCACATTCCTTCTGCATCAATTACTCCTCCTACCGGGCGTCGGCCTTTGCGCTCTCAGTCCCTACGCAAATATGATTTGGGGACGGGCCGACATAATTCTCCTACTGTGCTCCCTATTGTGCGCCGTCGATTGGCCAGCGGGTTTCCTCGTAAGGCCCAAGGCTCTCGACAAGCGCGTTTAAAAGTTTATGCCCCAGCGTCCCTTCGGGCGTTTCCTGCCCTGCCAATTCCGACATAGCCCAAAGGGTCAGGTCATAGGCCAGCGCCTCACGCTCAGCGATATCGCCCGTGCCCGGCGGATGAGGCGCGACGAATGGGAATACAAATGGGTTGTCGGATAGATTGATCTCGACATCTTCATTGTAGAACCGGGATTCGGGATTGAAGTCGTCGCCGTCAACGAACATCACAAGCTCAACGTCGCTACCGTCTGCAAGCCAGTAATAAGCGTTCTCGTCCGGCGTTATCTCTGCGGCGCGTTTCCATAGAAAATCTGGCATCGTCAAAATCCCTCGTTTTCAGTGCTTCACTCTGTTGTCGCCATATAGGCGGTCAAATTTCTCGTTCGGTGCGCCCTTGCGCCATGCTTCGATTTCATCAAGCCAGTGCTGTTCGCATTGCTCGCAACGGTCCTCGTAGTATTCGATTTCCTCTGCGTTGATCGGCTTCCCGCATTCTCGGCATGGCGCTGTCTCAATCGGTTGCCACGTCATCAGCTATCTCCCTTGGCGCGTTCTGCGAGATTGCGGTTATTACTCACAATCTCCAACTCTGCGACACGCGCCTCTAGGGTGTCGATGCGGTCAAGGTCTAGCGCGTGGCGCAGCCATACCGCCCAGCTAACTTGAACGCCATCTAACATAGGAAACGCGCCTTTGCCAAAACCTCTAGAGATACCGCGGCAGACTTCCAAAAGATACTCGTCTGTAATCCTGTTCATTTCTTACTCCCAAAAGCGTCAGCTTCCATCGGATTATCAGGCCAATCGTTATCGACCACCTGACAGGCTTGCATCCCGTTACAGCAATCCGCTATCCCGGTGCCGTTGCATTCGGGGCAGGGCCCGTGGATTATGAATGGCTCGCGGGTCGTTTTCTCGCCGCTGCCTTGGCAAAATTCACACTTCATGGGCCAAGCTCCCGTAATGACCCTCCGAAACGCCGTGCGACGTGCGCCGATCGATCCGCGCTTGGATCTGCGCCCGGACGGCGCCGGGCACTCCGTCGTATATGAGGACGTTATCTTTGGCGCCGTAATACCCCCTCGACCACACTGATCGAAGGATGCTCAGACCCTTCGCCCCCGTCAGCGCGACGCCCCTCCCGCGAAGGATTCCGCACCAGAATTCGGCGTTTGGGCGTTGGTACACATATTCGCTGTCCGTGGCTAAATCACACCCCCACAGGCCAACGATATCGCCTGGCTTGGTGTATAATGCCGCAAAGGCGAGCATGTACGCGACGGTGCTTTCGAGATACCTACCACCCGACAAGGCGTCGACATCCTCAAAAGGGTACGCGACGCTGTTCGGGATCTCCGGGTCTATGGCCGGCAGTAGCAAGGGCGAATTTTCTGAGGTCATCTCGTTTATGTACGAGATGAGGGCGCCGGGGCGGTCTCCGCACGGATAGAATTTCGCGTTCTTGCGCCAATCCGCGTGAGGCTCGAAATACAGGTCTAGGTGCGGCACGGGGATCCAAGGCATGCCCCAGAAGATCCAACTCGTGTCACCGATGGGTGCCTCGGCGAGGGAGGGGCCCCCGCCGAGGATCGCTATCTTCAAAGGCTCATCTGACATCGTGTTCACCTCCCGTTCTGGTCGGTGAACCAATATGAACCATTTTTGAACCACCCCGCACTGTCCTAGAAAATGGTAAGTGCTTGGTTTTATTGGTCGGAGTGAGAGGATTTGAACCTCCGGCCCCTGCCTCCCGAAGACGGTTATAGCCCATATATTGAGCCTCCTTTCGCCAATCTACGCTATATGCGGTATCTCGTAGCCAATTAAACCAACGTAAAAACGTCTTGTTGGTTCAATGAACCACCCCCGCACTGTCTATAAGTCCAACGCCGCAGCAGCGTCGGTGAGGTGCCCAGGCTGGTGGCGCGCGTATACGCGCTGCGTAACGCTGATGTCGGAGTGCCCCAGGAACGCGGAAATTTGTTCAATGGGGATCCCCCGCTCACACATCCAAACGGCCGCTGTGTGGCGCAGGTCATGAATGTGGACATCTTCCAAGCCGGCGGCTCGGGTGGCCCTTTCGAAGGCGTGGCGGATGTTCTTGATCGGCCGGCCTTCATATTCGACCACATACTCCGACGTGGCCCGACCGCGAGCTTCTTCCAGGATCCCGCGCAGGGTATCAGACATCGGCACGGTGGCGCGCTTCTTGCCGTTGGCTTTTTGCCCCAGCCAGATCTCGTTCTTGTCAAAGCGCACCTGCATCCAAGTTAGCTGCAGAAGGGCCTCCTTCCGTCCAGCCGTGCCTATGGCGAGATGTAAAAAGAGGAACAGATGCTCGGAGCCTGCCTCGTCGAGGAGGCGCTTGAACTCGTCCCGCGTTAGCCAACGGTCGCGGGGCTCAGGCTCGGGCAGGCACTCGACGACGGCGGGCGTTTGGGGGTCATGCCACCGCAAAGCCGCGCGGAGAGTACGCAGTTCCTTATTGATAGTGCCGTCCGCGACGTCACGTCTGCGATGCTCCACGTACTGGCGACAGGTCGCACGGCTCACCTGCTCCGGCTTAAAGCCAGCAAAGAAGGGCGACAGGCGCTTCCACGCGTCGCGCAAACGATAGATATCGACGACACGGTCGGCGCGGTCTTCGAGGTACGCCTCGACGATCGGCCCGACGCGGTCTTCGACTGGGGCAACAAAGGCGTTTACAATTTCACGCGCCTTCCGTTGGGCAGCGTCACGATGTTCGTCTGTTGCGGCGAAGCCGGTAGATAGTCGCCGGCGTTTTCCTCCGGCGTTGAAGCGGGCGCACCATTGGTTTCGGTACGCGACGAGATCGAATGTGTGCATTTTTCAAACTCCAATACATCTGTGTGCGGGATGCGGTAGAGGCGTCCGACCCTAAACGCTGGGAGGTCTCCACGTTCAATCATATTACGGATCGTCTGTGGTGAACACTCCCAGCGTTCGGCCAGGGTGTGCGGCGTAAAAGGTCGGGACGGAGCGATGGGGAGGTCATCGCTCGACGGGGCACACAACCCGTCCATGTTGGAGAGAGGGAGGGGCTCTCGTTCATGACGTCCCATCTATCAACCCCAATTCAAATGGAGTTGATCTTTTTGGAAGTCCGCGAGGACTTTCGCCCGGGCGGGGAGACCGTCAACCAATTCCGAGCGCACAGCCCAGATCCCTGACGTGCTTTGCTCCACCCATACGTGGACGGGGTGCCCAACCTTGAGCCACGCTTGGCGGATCTTACCCGCCAAGGCATCGGCACCTTTACGTGTCGTGTAGTCCGCGTTGAACACTTCTGCGTTCGTGCCTTCGGTGGGGCGGCCTCTAAACTCGGGGTGTTTCATTGAAAAACATCCTTTAATGGAGTGAAGACGATGTAGCCGACCAACATGGCGGCCCAGAAAAAGGCGAAGGCTAGAAACTCACGGATCATCGGTAGAGCCCCCACCGGATATTGGCGAGTGTGCGAGTGCGGTGCTTCACGCCAAAAAATTTCAGAATACGCTTGATCATGACCCGTAGATCTCCTCCGCCTTGCGGTAGAGATCCGCGATCTGCGTCAGGCCGAGTGTGTGACTGACCAGGATCCGGTCGGCCGCCTCCTGCCAAGGTTCCCCTTCGATCTCGACGGCGCGTCGGAGATCGACGACGGCGTTGTAGTACGCCCGGTCAATTTCTGCGTCGTCCATCACTCAACGTTCCCACGCAAGCCGGCGTCGAGCATGCCGTCGACGATCGGGGACAAGTAACGCGGCTCGACAGCAAAAGCTCTGCCGACCATCGGCGCGTCTTCGGGGAGGTGGTCAGCGCACCAGTCTTCGGCGTCGCTGGAAAGGGGCGTCAAGGTCAGGATCGATCCGCCGACGTTGCCCACAAAAAAGTCGTATGCCATATTGGCCTCCGTCTGCTTGGCCCCGCTTCCTGTGTGCAAATAGAAAGGCGGGGCCGGGTTGAAGGGGGAGGGTTCGAGCCCTCCCCCGACTCATTAGAACTCGACGCCGCGGTAACGGTCTTCGCCGAACCCTAAAGCGTTGAGTGTGGCGAGGGTCGCCTTCGCCGACTGAACGATCGGCATAACTTCCCGCTCAAAACCGACGGGGTCGGAATAGTATTTCGCCCGGCTCACGAAATCGGCCATCGTTTGTTCGGCCGTCTCGCCGGGATACCCTGGGTCGGGCTCCGACGTGTCGATGACGTAGAAGCGCTTATACTCTCCAATGATCGGCGGAGTGCGGGTCTCGCAGTTGACGCAGTCATCATAGAACCGCTTCGGAATACGGACGCTCACTTGCTTAAAAGTGTTAGGCGCCGTCTCGACCATTTTTCTGGACTTGCCTTGCATTTTGCTAACTCCCTTAGCGTTGGTTGATGGGGCGTGCGCCCCGTTGGCAATCACCATAATAAGGAGATTTCCTACGTCGTCAACAGAAATTTTCTTACGTTGTGAAAAAAGTTTCGCCGGCGTTTTACGGCCGGCGAGACTTTACATATCGATCGTAATCTTGACTTGGCTTGGATCACAACCCGCCGCTTGGGCGATCCTTTCCTTACTTTGTGCGATCGTCACGGACAAAGCTTGAGGCTCAAACGCTTCTTGTAGTTTATCTAGGGACGACGCAAACGCGGCCGCCTCGTCAGGTAAAAGCTCCGACAGGCTAATCCCCAAGCGCCTCGCCAGATACCGCGCCTCTTTTATAGGTAAGCGCTGCGGCGACCCGCGGTTGATGTACTGCTGCAAGTATGCGGCGTTCTTCCCCAACGACCTAGACAGAGACGCCAAACTTTCTTTGCGATCTTTAACGACGCGCAATAACGCCGACCTTTGTGCGTCCATAATTGTACCCTCCAACAGAATGATAACACGAGAGTAGGAAAAATCCATATCTCTTGTTGACAGCGTAGGAAAATTTCCTTAATCGGAATGCACCTCAACTTTTTATAGCGGGCGCATGTTACTCCTTCCTGACACTCCCAAAAAATTAGCAGACCAGATCGCCGCCTTTCTCGAGCGGTCGCAGATGAGCAAGACGCGCTTCGGCAAGGACATGGCCGGCGACCCAAACCTGGTCGAAGACCTGCGCCGCGGCCGAAACCTGCGTCACTCACTCTTGGTCCGCATCCTGGAAAAAATCAATGCCGAATAGAAACAAACAACGCGGCTATGAGCTCGAGGCGGAGACCGTCAAGCACTGGCAAAGTCTGGGCGTCGAAGCCAAGCGCGTCTTTGCCAGCGGCGCGCACAAGGCGCACCTCGGCGATGAACACGCCGGCGACTTAATGATCGCCGGCTTCTGCGTCGAAGCCAAACGTAAAAAGTCGGGCTTCAAGTTCCTCTATGACGCACTAGCCCAGGATGACGGCATTAGTGACATGCTCGTCCTCAAACAGGATCGGCACGCGCGCCTTTATGTGCTGCGCGAGGAAACACTCGAAGCTCTCTTTAGACAGGCGGGGGTGATCCGTGGGTAAGCGTTCATCTTTTGCACGTAAGGAGCGCGATTTTTACCCGACGCCTTACGAAGCTGTTTTGCCGCTGCTCCCGCATTTACCCCCCGCGCTCGTTTACGATGAGCCTTGCGCCGGGGAAGGCGACTTGATTCGCCACTTACAAAAAGCCGGCCACCGTGTCGACGCGCACTATGACCTGGCAGAGGGCTTCGACGCCCGAGCCATCCAACAGTGCTACGGGGCGATGTTCATTACGAACCCACCCTGGCCGGTAACACGCGGCGAGCCGACGCTGTCGATCGCCAAGCACCTGTCAGAGCTCGCGCCAACGTGGTTACTCCTTAGCGCCGACTTTTGTCACAACCTGTATTTCGCAGAGATTGCCCCGCGATGCCAAAAAATTGTCAGCGTGGGCCGAGTGTCTTGGGAAGGTAATGGCACCAAGGGCAAGGACAACTGCGCCTGGTATCTCTTCGACTTGGCGCACAAAGGCCCCACTGAATTTTATGGACGCTCTAAATGAGCACGACGGAATGCAGGTGGATACCCGTGTCCGATGTTGACCGTATCGCCGCGCATATTGCTGAAGGTTGGAGCGTCGTCCCCGACGTCGGCCACCACGGCTTCTATTCAATCTTGTTAACTCGGGAAGAAAGGAAAAAAGATGAAGCAAGCAATGAAGGAGACCAGCGGTAAGGCTGAGTTCTCTTTGCTCGTCGAAGACTTCGTTGAGGAAATGGTGCGCGTACGTGAATTCGGCGCACAAAAATATGCTAAATGGGACTGGATGCACGGCAGGGAGTGGACCGACTACTCGGACGCTTTACGCAGGCATCTGAAAGCTTTTTTGAGCGGTGAAAGTTGCGCCCCCGACAGCAAATGCCACCACATGGCGCACATCGCCGTCACGGCGATGTTCCTCTTCTGGTTCGATCGCATGGGCCGCGGCGTTGACAACCGCCCCGGCGTTATGGCCGAACGCATCCTCGAACTTCTTAAAGAGCAGGACGAGCGAGAGGTGGCAGGCGACAGCTACTACGACCACCTGACGAGTGCCGTACGATGACGGCGCCGAAGCTTCACGAAGAGAACGCCCAACTGAGAGTTGAGACGTTCGAGGGGCAGCCCGCGATCGTCGTCCGGTCTGTCTTCGATAAGCAAACGCACGTCATGACAAAGGAACACGCCAAGGCCATCGCGCTGGCGTTATGGAAGGCAGCGCAATGATTGACCTCTTTCCGTACCAAGAGGAGGGCGTGCGCTTCCTGCGCGCACGGAAGGCCGCCCTCCTCGCTGACGTGCCCGGCCTGGGTAAAGGCATCCAGGCGGCGGCAGCGTCGGCGCATGACCGAGACGTGCTCTACCTTTGCCCGGCGTCCCTGTGCGAAGACGTGCGCCGTAAATACGAATACTTCGACCGCAAGATGCACGTTGTGCGCGGCGGTCGCACAGACATCTCGAAGCATGCCGGCTTGATAATGTCATACGACACGGCGCGACGTGACGCGTTGGCGTCACAGATTATGGCGCGGCGTTGGGACATCCTGATTTGCGACGAGAGCCATTACTTAAAGTCTCCCGCATCCCTTCGCGCTAAGAAGGTTTTAGGGAACGCCAAAGAGCCCGGCTTCGCGTCAATGGCGGAGCGTGTCTGGCTGATGACGGGTACGCCTGTCCTGTCCCACGTCGGTGAACTTTGGACTGCCCTCCAAGCCGTCCGGCCGGATCTCGTCGACGGCATGTCTTACCAAAAATTCGTGCAGCATTACTGCGTGACGAAGAGGCACCCACGCTATGGCCTGCGCGTGCTCTTTCACAAGCAAGGCCCCGTCAAAAGTCTCCGCGCACGTCTCGACGAAGACTTCATGCTGCGACGCCTCAAGCGGGACGTGCTTTCGGAACTGCCTCCCATGCGCGTCGAGCCGTTGTACGTTCAGGCTACGATTCAAGACGTCGACGAAGACGCTGTTATGGACGCCGTAGAGGAGGGCGCCGAGAAGGCTATCTCGACCGTGCGGCACGACACGGAACTCGCCAAGGTCAACGTCGTGTCGGACATCGTCCGGGAAGAGTTCGACGCCGGCGAGATTAAGAAGCTGATCATCTTCGCGCATCATCACGACACGATCGACGCCTTGAAGGATCGCCTAAAGAAGTACCGCGCCGCCGTCCTGCATGGCGGCCTGACGCCTGAGAAGAAACAGGAAGCCGTCGACGCCTTTACGTCTGGGCGCTGCCAGATCCTGATCGCGCAAACCATCGCCGGCGGCGTTGGTTTCACCTTGCACTGCGACGGCGCATGCACGGACGTTCTATTCATGTCCCTGGACTTCACGCCGGCGAATAACAAGCAGGCCATGATGCGTATTCACCGCATCGGCCAACCCAATGCATGCCTGGCGCGTTACGCCGTCGCCTCGGGCACAATCGACGAGCGCGTGAACTACGTACTCGCACAAAAACTCAAACGCATCATGGATGTTATGGAGGAAGAATGAGCGCGCACGCAAAGCTCTCCCCGTCCGCTCGCCACCGTTGGACGAAATCCGCCTGCCCCGCGTCGGCGAGCTTAGAGCCACAATACCCCGACAAGTCCTCCCCCGCCGCGGAGCGAGGCACGTACCTGCACGCTGTGGCGGAGGCCCTTCTCAAGGGCTCATACAAGTTCGCAAGCCAATGGAACATGACGGACGCGGCGTGGATTGAAGGCCAAGAGCCGCCCACGGATCAGGAGTTGAACGCTGTCCAGATCTACCTCGACACGATCTATAACGACCAGGCAAAATATGGCGGTGATCTGCATATCGAACGGCGCGTCTTTATTGCCGACGAGCACTGGGGGACGGCCGACGCGATCCTGATCTCGCCGAAGGCTCTGCGTGGTTACGACTTCAAGTCCGGCTCGGGCGTCTACGTCCCCGAAGATAGCCTGCAAGGCCAGTCGTATATCTCCGGCGCCGCAAAGATGATCAACGACCTCGACGCGATCGAAACTTTCGAATTTGTGATCGTGCAGCCCCTCTTCGCGGGAGCGGAGCCGGTGCGACGTCACACCTTCGACCGGGCGACCTTCGACCAATACGAACGGCGTATCGAAGAAGACGTCGCCGAAGCCCTTTCCGAAAACCCAACGCTGCGTGCGGGCCGTTGGTGCCAATGGTGCAAGCACGCGCACAACTGCGAGGCATTGAGAAACATGGCGCAAGAAGCGGCAAAGACTGAATTCGACGACGATACCAGTGAGATGGATTTCAGCGAGATGCTCACCCTCGCGGACGTCGTCGAGACGTGGGTCAAGGAAGTGCGCGCGCACGCCTATGGCCTCGCCATGGAGGGCGCGACGATTCCTGGATACAAGCTCGTGGAGGGGCGCAAGACGCGCAAATGGAAGGACGAAGTTAAGGCGGCGAAGATCCTACGCAATCACGACGTCGACCCACACGAGCACAAAATGCTGTCGCCGGCCAAGGCTGAGAAAGCCCTCGGCGCGCATGGAAAAAAGGTCATCCAAGATTTGGTGACCTCAGAGGCCAGTGGCTTGTCCCTGGTGCCGGATACCGACCGACGTCCGGCCGCGAAACTCGACGCGTCGGTCGACTTTGAGTGACATGGAAAAAAGGAGTTAAGTGCATGTCCGATTCTATCCCAAACGTGGCGTCAAAGCGCCAAGGTACTAAGGTTTGGACGCCAACTTTCCGCGGTGGCTTCGTGAACCTCCTTAAACCGAAGCAGATCCCCGGCACTGATCAAGAGCCGTCTTATTCCCTGATGATGCTTTTCTCTGGTGACGCGGATCTCTCGCACATGCGCCAAGCTATGATCGACGCGGCCAAAGAGAAGTGGGGCGACAACGCTAAGAAGATCGTCGAAAGCCCCAAGTTCAAGGATCCCTTCAAAGACCAGGGCGACCAAGTCAACAAGCAGGGCGAACTTTACGCGGGCATGACCGCCGGCGCCATGTGCGTGCAGGCGTCTTGCAAGCAATCCTTCGGCCGGCCCGGCGTTGTCGACCTGGAAGGCAACGATTTGATCGACGCGGACGACGTCTATAGCGGCGCATACTATCGTGCCACTGTGAAAGCTTACGCGTGGGAACACCCTACGGGTGGTAAGGGCGTCAGCTTCGGCCTTCAAAACGTCCAAAAACTCGCCGAAGGTGAAAAGCTGGGCGGTGGTCGGTCGGGCGTCGACGAAGACTTTGAGCCCGTCGCGGGCAGTGAATCCGCGGGTAGCGACTGGGACGACTGATCTCCGAATGACCCCCTAAAACTAGGCGCCGGTCTGAATTGGACCTCTGGCCGGCGCCAATCTTTTTAAGCCAAGGGAGATCAGTCGAATGCATGCTACCATCACGCATATAGATTTCGAAACAAAAAGCGCCGCGGACCTCCGCAAGACGGGCGCACATAAATACGCCGCGCATCACACGACGGGCATCTGGTGCCTCGCTTACGCCTTCGACGACGAGGAAGTCCATATATGGACCCCCGACAGGGAAGACCCCGAAGACCTTCTCGCGCACGTCGCCTCGGGAGGGACGATCGCCGCACACAACGCGGCCTTTGAATTAGCCGTCTGGCGGCATGTCCTTACCGACCGCCTGGGTTGGCCGGAACTGCGCGCGGATCAATGCCAATGCACTATGGCGAAAGCCCTATCGCTCGGCCTGCCGGCGTCCCTTGACGGCGCCGCCAAGGCCGTCCAGTTGCCCGTTAAAAAAGATAAGGACGGCGCTTACTTGATGCGTCGTATGGCATCCGGCGGGGATTGGGATCAAGAGAGCATTGACCGCCTCATTCAATACTGCGTGCAGGACGTCAAAGTTGAGCGCGCCCTTGAGAAGAAGATGGGTTGATGACGGGCTTATCGGAACAAGAGCAACGCGTCTGGGTGCTCGATCAGATCATAAACAATCGCGGCGTGCCGGTCGACGTGCCCACAATCGAAAAGGCGATCGACCTCGCCGAAAAAGCTAAGGCCGATCTAAACGCGCGAATGAAAGCAATCAACGGCATTCACGCTTCACAAGTAGCCGCCCTGACAATGTGGATTGAAGGCCAAGGCTACCCCATCAAGAGCCTCGCCAAGACTACCATGCTAGAAGCCCTCGACGATGACGCATGCCCCGATCAAGTGAAGGACGCCATACAAGTGCGCCTGGAATTCGCCAAGGCATCTACGGCCAAGCTCCAGGCCATGATCGACGGCGCAGATGATGACGGCAGGATCCGGGGAACGATGCAATACCATGGCGCGCACACGGGGCGCTGGGCTGGAAGGCGCATACAACCCCAGAACCTCCCACGCCCCACGATGTCGCAGGAGGAGATCGAAGAGGCCGTCGAAAAAATTTCCCGCGGAGATACGGACTTCGACAACCCTATGGAGGTCTTGTCGAACTGCATCCGCGCCATGATCAAGGCGCCTCCTGGCCATGAGTTCGTGGCCGTGGACTTTTCCTCCGTTGAGGCGCGCGTCCTGGCGTGGCTCGCCAACGAGGCGGAGCCCCTGTCCGTTTTTGAGAATGGCGGGGACATCTACCTTCACGCCGCGTCGAACATCTACGGCCGGCCGATCACGAAGAGCGACAAGGAGGAGCGACAGATCGGTAAGGTGAGCACGCTCGCACTTGGCTACGCGGGAGGCGTCGGCGCCTTTCAGAACATGGCGCGTGTTTATGGCGTCAAGG
>Ga0075460_10000035_pt1 | contig 37273 bp, 38 predicted proteins | sample DEB08_DNA_3_FD_77580 | JGI IMG/M metagenome (GOLD analysis project Ga0075460, IMG submission 77580) | Aqueous microbial communities from the Delaware River and Bay under freshwater to marine salinity gradient to study organic matter... | ecosystem: Environmental > Aquatic > Marine > Coastal ...
GGTTCTGTTATTTCATCATCGCTGTCGCAATCTGTATCGGATTCACTTTCTTCATATATATGCGTTTCATGGTTTGCTGTCATATTACGAATCAAATCATCATTTGTGTTTTCATTAATTTTCTTAGGTCTCCCACGAGGTCTTTTGTTCGGCAATTCTTCTTCTTCTTCATCACTGGTGTCAGACACGACGGACACATCGATCGTGCGATTATTACATATTTCCTGCGATACTTCATTTATAAACTCCATATTAAGAGTTAATTTACATTTTTTCGCCTGTTTTTTTATTTTTGTAATTGTCAAGCCATGTTTTTTTAAGGTCTTCTTGTAACATTGTATTTTACTAAAACACGAAGGTTTCTTATTTTTAAACCCGCCTACTATTCTATCGTGAATAGTGATCTTGTTGAAGTTGAACGAACATATCGTACAATACTGTGTTCCATCCACGCATTTTTTATTACATTGAACATATAGTCCAACTTTTTTTACAATAGCACAACATCCATCGCCTTTTTCATTAACATATGGGTATTTTAGAAAGTGATTGTTCATATTTGTGTAAATCTTTGATTAAAAACTAATTATATTATTTGGTTGTACTTTTAAATCAATTTATAAAATGTGGCATTATTATATTGTAATTAATTGTATACTTAGATACGCGCAGTTTCAGTTATAAGCATTTTTTCAATTTCAGACAAATGATCTTGAAATGATTCTTCAAATTCCCTCTCACCGTTTAAAGTTAATATATTTTTTTGACCGTTCAGCCATCTTTCATGCATTTCGTTGCATTTATACAAATAATCCAACGACATTACTTCACCGGGTCGTGCTCGTTTTAATACCCGTTCCATTGCTGTTTCTGGTCTTGTTTTTACATAAACAATACGATCCGTTTTTAAATTCATAGATAATTCGTCGAACCAATTTAAATAAATATGATAAGATATATCGTCCATAATACCTTTTTCATACAACATCTTTGCAAAGACTTGCCTATCTGTTTCAACGCTTCTTTCCGTAATAATAATACATTTTCCATTATACATTTTTGAGGCTTTTCGCAATTCAGTTAATCTAGTTATATATGCCATCATTTGAAATTGAAACGCATATTTTGGTTGGTCTTCATAATACCGCGTGATAATGTCTTTTCCATATCTATCGCGAATACCGTTCCATACCTTAACTGGCTCATCAATATAAATTATAGGATACACTTCTCCGTTGTGGGTTATTGTTTTTAATTTATTTTTAAGGGCATTAACCAGGGTGGATTTACCCGAACCGATGTTGCCTTCAATTGAGATAATTAACATTTTGATATTGATAATAATAATACAAGTAATATATTGTAATCAATTTACAATAAAAAAACTCTAATCAATTTTATATTTTAATATCTCTCCCTTTTACAACCATTCTTGTATATTAATATCATCTATTAAGTATCTTTGTTTAACTTTTAAAGCGTGCAATTTCTCAATAATTCTATTTTTTATTTTAAAGAATTCATCTATTTCGTTTAAAATAAAATCGAAATGACGAATTGGAGACCACTGTTCCCCACAAGTAACAGACTTACAGCATAAACAACGAATATTAAACTGGTTAAACAGTATATCAGACATCGTTTTACTTTCAAAGTGAAGCGTTTTTTTGTAATATATAGTTTCACCGGTATCTTTTCGTTGCAATAAAACGCTTGGTTGGATAAACGGATATTCATTACCAAATTGAAATATTACATTTATATTATACTTTAACATCGGCATTACTAATACAGATGTATATGTGCTACGAACATCCCTATTTAAATTATACATCTTAATTTCACTTGATATTATACCTATTTCATCGTCATCCGTTTCGTTTAAAATCTTTATTTCATTGTACAACCGTCTTTTATAACTTTGTCGTAGATTGTGATCGGAAAGTAACTTTTCTGCCGAACACAGCGTATAGTTTTTAACATCAAATAGAGTTGTCATTGTATTTAAATACTATATAAAAAATAGTTTTAATTCAATTTTTATATTGACTATAAATCGTTGTTGTATAACAACTTACTTATCTATCACTATATTTTACAATATGTAATTTATTCATCTTCCTTATTGCGACAATTTAAATAATTTAAATAACTACGTTCTATTTCCCTATTAAATAGTTTTTCTTCATACTCATTTATTGGAATACGTATAATATTTCTACGCAATTTATTTGCACATTTACAATCAACTCCTTTTATTGCCTTACTGCAACTTTTAACATTCATCATATATAACCATCTCATTTTTGTATTTATTGTAGGAATCATTATTACGAATATGTTGTTTATATGCTGACTATTTAATCATAAACATATATCAATTTATCGTACATAAATTGATATATAAAAATCATTTCTGTTATTAATATAATAACTTAAATGAGCGGTGTTAATAACGAAAATATTAAAACAAACACAATGCAAAATACAGACTCCACAATACCGACAATTAATTGCGACGGCAAAAAGAAAAAAGAAAAAAAGAAAAAAAAGAAGGATCGTTGTAGTTTTAAAGGATGTAAAAAAACATTAAACCTCGCGACAGTAACATGTAAATGTAATAAACGGTTTTGTGCGTTGCACCGTCTTCAAGCACAACACGATTGTGAAGTTATAAATAATATAGACAAAGACGAATTAATGCAAAAATTTGGATTAGGAGGGGGTGGTTTTAAAAAGCTACAAGTAATATAACTTTGTATTATTAAGTTGTATTAAGTATAAAAATAAGGGTTGTTATATAAAGTGCATTTTTTACATACAAAACTACATAAATCATCATAATCAGAACATCTCTCCCATTCGTGGTTACAATCTTTCCAAACTTCTTTAGATATTTTATCTTGCTGTTCTTTATTGTCGCTTAATCTTTTTTTTAAAACATTTTCTTCATGTAACAATTTTAAATATAAATCAACAGACGCCATATATAAAAAAACATAATATTTTTATTACATTTTTAATTATTATTTACAAATGTGTATCATTTATATATATTTTAACATCTTAAACACCTTATTAGACCCCCTTTCCATAAACAAAGAAAACCCTACTACTAACAACAATCCAAATACTACAAACATATTTTCATGCAGTGAAAAGTTATAATAACTTAATATAAATCCAGAACATAAAAAAAATGATAGGTAACTTAAAACCAACGCCATTTTAACTGTCTTAGATATTATTAAAAATAAAATAATAGAAAAGTGAATTATAATTTGTAATATAAACGCGTTCCAATCTAAATTTTCCATTTTTTTAGATATGTAAAACGCATATAAATGAGACAGCGGATCGCTAAACATAAATGCCACTACTGCGCTAATAATAATCGCTTTATTTGCACCAGAAAAATACAATCCAGTTACAATTGACAACGCAACGATATAAGCAACAACTAATCCAAATACCTTTTCGTTGTATTTATATTTTAAATTTTCGTTGTCCAACAACATAATATAATATATAAAAATATTATATATATTATATATTATAATGTGGAAATTTATCATGGGGTTTACATCCGGAATATATGTTGGAACATATTATGACTGTAAACCAATTATAAATCAAATACAGCAAAAAATAAAGGAAATTATTCCTAATGAAAAATCAAAGTAATTATATTTGTTAATTATTATAGATAGAATAATCGGCGTGTTATTTATGGGTTGGTTATAAAATGTTTGTGTATATGTTTTTGCATGTTGAAATAAGTCAAATTTTCGGCGTCGTGTTGAAACAACGTATTTAATTTTACATCCGGAACTATACACTGATTATTATTCGGATTTTGCAAATTATTTGTTTTGATATAATCCATAATATATTTAGTCACCTCAATTCTAGCTACTTTTTGTCCTTCTTTTAAACCCATAAAACAACTAAGTTTTTCAGAAACATCAATTGGGATCGCAACGTTTGGATGTGATTTTGTCTTTGTCCTTTTCTTTTTCATCTTTTTTTCATTTTTCTCCATCTCGCGTCTCTGTTGCTTTAGTTGTTTTTTTACTGTTTTTTCAAGACCCTTAATTTGATTAATAACCGACGAAAAATGTAGTTTTAATCCATTTAATGACGCCAAAATCTCCGTAAATTCATCTTCAATATCATCTTGCGTTTTTTCAACTTCCTTACTCATTTTATATTTGCCTATTTGTATAATAAATAGAATTATTTAAATCAATTTATTATATATTTAAATCGAACACACACTCTATTGAGAAGGTTGCGAAGCAGTGTATTTTTGTTCGCGGGGTGTTTTGTTTTTCTTTTGCTTTTTAGGACGCTCGTTCATTGTTTCACACATCAACTTTCCACCCCACATACCCGTGACATGAGATGCTTGGTAAGGATATTTACTTTCTTCCGGCGTGCTTACTAATTTAAACTCCACATACTCCCCTTGAACCAAATAACGATATTGTTCTTCATTTACATTTACACCACTATGATGAACAAAAACATCTTCATCCTTATTTTTATCATCACACGATGTAATAAACCCATAACCACTTTTATTATTAAACCACTTCACCATTCCTACATATTGATGTTCCGTATCAAAACTACTTTTATCTGCTGACATTTATAAATTATTCTTTTAATTATCTTTATATTATTTTCAAAAGTATTGTAAATATTGTTGTATTGTTAAAATGATAAATTGAATTTAAATATATAAATCTATTTAAGTTATAACACACATACACTATATTTAAAATGATCGAAATCTGCAATTCACAATTTAATGATGACGCATATCAAAGCGACTTTGATAAGTATCCATTTCCACTATCCGACTTTCAAAAATGGGCAATAAAAGGAATAAAAACTGATAAAAATGTTTTAATTACAGCACATACTGGTAGTGGTAAAACATTACCCGCCGAAAATGCCATTAACCATTTTGTCGGTTTAAATAAAAAAGTTATATATTGTTCACCCTTGAAAGCATTAAGTAATGAAAAATTCAATGATTTCACCCATAAATTTACAGATATAACATTTGGTATTTTAACGGGCGACATCAAATTTAACCCCGACGCAGATGTGCTAATAATGACCACTGAAATCTTAAGAAATAACTTGTTTCAAATGAAAGAAGGAGTTGTTGAAAATACAAACATGACATTGGATTTTGAAATGGATATAAAAAACGAGCTAGCATGTGTAATATATGATGAAATCCATTATATAAATGATGTAGACAGAGGTCATGTATGGGAAGAATCAATTATGTTATTGCCAGAAACAACACAAATCATGGGTTTATCGGCTACTATTCAAAATCCAGAAAAATTGTGCAATCTGCTACATCAATCAAACAAAAAACCAGTGTATTTGTGTAGTAATAAAAAACGGGTAGTTCCTTTAATCCATCATGTATACTATGCTATACCAGAAAACGCAAAAAAGAAACTAAAAGACAAAACCTTAAAATTAATAGAAGGCACAGTAAATAAGCCTATTGTTTTAAAGCAAGACAACACATTTAACGACGAAGCAGTTCATACTATTAAAAAGGTAGATGAGGCGCTATTTCAATATAAAAATGTTAAGGTAAATAAGCATTTCATAATGAATAATATGGTTGAATATTTAAAAACGCATGATTTACTACCCGGCATTGTGTTTGTATTTTCAAGAAAGCAATGTTATGATTATGCTAAGAAAATAACCATTCCTTTGTTTGAAAACAATGAAAACATGGCATCTATTATTAGAAAAGAATGTAAGGAAATTTTAATAAAAAAATTATCCAACTGGAAGGAATATATTAACTTAAAAGAATATGTTGAATTGGTAAGTATGTTGGAAAAGGGGATCGCCGTTCATCATTCCGGCGTTACTCCTATATTTAGAGAAATGATTGAATTGTTATTTAAAAAAGGGTATGTAAGATTACTATTTGCCACTGAAACATTTGCGGTTGGAATTAATATGCCTACCAGAAGTGTAGTATTTACTGCTCTTAAAAAATACACACAAAGTGGTTATCGATGCTTATTTCCACATGAATATACGCAAATGGCCGGTAGAGCCGGGAGAAGAGGAATCGACACTGTTGGATACATATTTCATTTAAACAACTTTTACACTAATAAAAATACGGTTGAAGTAGATGAATACAGACATATTGTAAATGGCAATTCACAGGAAATACAATCTAAAATAAGCATTACTCCCAGTATGATTTTGCGATACCTTTATACCACAAACCACTGCAATATTGACGAATATTTAAAAAACAGCATGATCTATGATGAAACCTTAAAACAACAAAACTATTTAAAACTAAAACAACAACAATTGATGAAATACTATGACAAATGCGAACAAGAATTGGAAAATTATACATTTAAAACATCATATGAATCTGCTTTGGATTATTACAATTATATGGACGATTCAACTAGTAGTTTAAATGCTCTTGTATCTCAATCGGTCATCAAACGATATAGAAAAACGGTTAAAAAATGGGGAGAGAAAAACCTAGAACAAGACGCAAAGATTATTATTAAGTTGAAAAAAGCAGAATCACAGCTTGTAAAACTGGACGAATCTATTATACCCCATGAATATTACTTTAGAAATGATTTGGAAACACAGGTGGAAATGTTATTGAAAAACCAATTTTTAGAAGGAAATAGCGTTGATTTTAAATTAACTACAAAAGGCCAGATTGCTTCTATCGTTCAAGAAATGCCGGGGCTTGCTATTGCTGAATATTTCACACAGCACTTAGATTATATATCCAACCTATCGCCGATTGAACTAGTTGTGATATTAAGTATATTTACAAATATACGAGTAAGCGACGATGATTGTGTATATGACCCTACCATATTAGAAATACCTTATGTCTGTAAGAAAAATATGGATATGATAAAGAATTATCTCAACAAGTATTTAGATATTGAAATATTCTACTGTAATTCATTGGCAAAAAAATACGAAATACAATATAACATATGCGAAACTGTATATAATTGGTGTAATGCTTCCAGTGAAGAAGAGTGCGTTCGAGTGTTTAAGGAATTAGATAAATGGGGTATTTTCTTGGGAGATTTTGTGAAAGCCATGCTTAAAATAAACAATATTGTAAACGAGTTGGAAAAAGTCGCAGAACTAACTGAAAACATGCAACTATTATCTGTTTTAACAAAAATACCCAAAATCACCCTTAAATCAGTAGTAACAAATAACTCTTTGTATTTATAATAAAATACAATACAATACAAATTTATACAAATTTATATAAATAATACAAGTCGCATATACAAAACAATAATATAAATATAATATAATTATGAACACTTTTTATTTTGATGATGTAGATGCTTTTGGAACCGGTGTTTCTACTCCAGAAGCAGGTGAGTTTATTTCTATACCAAATAATACATCTATAAAAGTAACCCGATATAACATATCTAGAAACAGTTATTCTGGATTAACGGTTCCATCTTCTTCCAGACTAATTTTTGTGGAGGAAAATACAAAATTATATTTAAGTCAGTCACCTACTATTAGCGGTGAACTTGTATCAGCCGAAAATAGTGAAATCATAGTATCCAATATATCAGGCCGGTTAGAATATTCTTTTTGGCATGAACCAACTAGTTGGGACAATTCAGATATTCCACAACAAGGAGACAACATTAACATTCCAGAAAATACAATCATGGTTGTTGACAACACTTCTAACATATCTATTAAGGCATATAATGTATTAACAATTCCTTCTTCTAGTATATTCTACATAAATATAAATTATTATACTTTATATGTTAAAGAGTTTAATTTAAATGGCACATTAAAGTTAGGAGAAGGGTCGTCAGTAGAAATTATAAGTGATGCCGATATTTACAACGACATATTAACAGATGGTTCACAATTTCAGTATTATTTTGATGTTTCTTCTGCATGGACAAATAACTTGGTTCCTACTCCCGGTTTTAACATTACTATTCCGCAAGATACAACTATAATAATGACATCTAGTAATATTTCATCTGGATATTATAATCAATTAAACATACCGGAAACTGGTAAATTAATAACGGAGGACGAAGGCGTTATCTTACATTTAAACACAGACCCCAATGTAATGGGAGAGATGATATTCAAAAACAACTCCAAAATAATAGTAAATGATGTATCCGAATCAACCGTAACAACAAAATATTGGAATGACCCCACTATATGGGAAGACAATCTAGTTCCAACTGGTGGCAGAAATATTGTTATTCCCGAGAACATGATGGTGATTATAGATAATAAAGATGATATCGATGGGTTTGTCTTTGAAACATTAACAATACCGTCTACTAGTATATTGTATATAAATGTATTTAATTACACATTTAAAACATATGGTATAACAATAGAAGGGGTATTAAAACTAGGTAGAAATGCTAGTTTTAGAAAATTATATTCGGAATTAGAGCGGGATACTTATTTATTGTATCCGGGTTATAAAACCTATTATATTGATGATATAGATGCGTGGGACGCGTCTGGTATTCCACTGGCCAATAGCGATTTTATCGTTCCCGAACATACTATTATTAAAATCACAAAAAGAAGTATAGCAAGCGAAGGGTATGATAAAATTATTGTTCCACGAACCAGTAAATTAATTTTTGTAGGAAATGCGATTATGTTAATGGCGAATAGTTTAAATATATTAGGCGAAGTGAAAACAACTGCTGGAAGTAGAATATTTACAAACTTTGCCAACGCAACTACAAACATATTTACCTTTTGGGATGATGCGGCTAGTTGGTCTTCGGGTGTTCCTCCAAAAGCAGGCGAACATATTACAATACCTGCAAATACACATGTGGTCGTAACTATGAATTCCAGTATATCAGTAAATGGATATGGAAAATTAACTATTCCTGCTACTAGTAGTTTAACTTTAGATATAGAATACTTTAAATTAATGGTAGAAAGTGTTAGTATTACTGGTTCTCTTCAACTTGGTCCTGAAAATAGGTTGATTTTTAATCCATATTCTCCTACTGTAAGAACATATGCTCCTATGTATTTAGATGTAGAAGGAATTAAAACTACACAAGAATTAGCATCAAGTAATATTCAATCTACATATAATTTTGTTATGATAGCAAATCATACATCGGCTCGTGACTTCGCAAAATACATAAAATACAAACTAATAAATAACACCGCATATTTTATTTACGAACCCAAGCGTATTTCTATACTTACTAGTAGTATAAGACAAGATATACTAGGCACTAATTTAATACATAATGAAGGTAGATTTGTATCAAGTAATTCTACTGTATCAAACAATTTATCCAATATGTTTATTCAATATGTATGTGATGTGTTGGTAAATAACCCTACTTCGCAAAGTGTATTAACAAATATTACATCTATACGCAACCAAATCAATAATTCAAATTTAGAGCAGCAAATAGTAAATATTTTAAAGCAAGGTATAACTACAATGGATTTTTTAGATAATAATACATACCTTAAAAGTTTGTTTAGTCAAATACAAAATGAGAGGCCGGCAAGAATACATAAAAGAAAGAAAGGCGAAGTATATAATTTCCCAATATATGGTGGCGATGATTTGTCTGTATTTGTTAGGATGAGTTCCAAAATAAACACCGCAACTAGTAGTGAATATACATTAATTAAAAGTATATATGGCACAAACTCTTTGTTAGAATTTACGGATTCAACACAGCAAATAAAAATAAGGGAAACGATATGGCGGATCAATATCAATCTTATGTAAAAACAAAAAATATAATTTTTTATTTTTACATTATTTAAAGTAAGTTTGTTTTATTTATCTTCACTATGTTGAAATTCCAACCTTACTTTATGTTTTAACCTTTCTTGGTCGTGAAATATGTATATTTTAAATTTATGAAAACTGTAATTGATTAAATCATGTCGACTTGTTATACGATTCGTCATTTTTATTTCTTTTAAATACACCATATACTGAAATAGCCCATCATTTCGCTTTAATTTATCAAATACAAACCCATCGTATATAGTATTTAATAATTCATGATTGGTAGAACATATATTTAATAATTCACAGTCATTTTGCACTCTTCGTATAGAACGCATTGTTGTATTAATATATTCGATCGATTCATCGCAAGTCCACTTATCATAAAATCGTTTTGCTTCCCCACTCCATTCTACTAGTCCCAACTTTTCCTGCAACTTCATCATAGTTAACAAATCAACCAACCGCCGAATTGGACTAGTTATATGAACATACGCATCAAATTCCAACATATCATGACGCTCTAATTCGCCATATTTACAATATTTACCACCATAACTATTCCATGTTTTAAGGAAGCGTTGTATATTTATATCAATACCTTCTGGTGGCTTAAAACTTTCATTCATTTTAGAAGAGCGAAACAAACCACACTTATTTTTCACAAACTCTTGTGCGGAAGTATAATTCATCCATATCATTAAATACGCGATCACATCATGACTAGTTTCAATAGAATCGATATACTTGTATGCTTTTTTCTTATTTAAACGACATAACAAATCCCTTGTTTTTACATACATCGTATCAGTTTCTTGCGTTTCCGTATCATAAACATAATTTTTCCGTATTTGAATGATCGTATTTGAAAATTTGTAATCGACGAGTTGCTCTGTTTCTTTATCAATAATCAAATCCAAAGTAAATGCGAATTTACAGTCGTCTTGTTTTAAACTGCATAATATATCTGATAAAATAGTTGGCAACATTGGCCTTCTTCTATCAGGTAAATAAATAGTCGAAACACGCTCTGTAAATGAACTCCACACATTTAACACATCCAACCACATGCTTACATTGGTAATATAGATGCTAACTATATAAGTATCATCTGTCTCGGACAATCCAAACGCATCATCATAGTCTTTACTTGACTCCGGGTCGATTGAAATAACATCTCTCCCCATTCTATCTTCCAATCTATATTTTTCTTTGATTAATTCAATAAAGTATTCTTGTGAATGTGTGTTTAATTGTTTCATCGTTTGTTTTGTGAATTTTTGAATGGAGGCATACAAACTTTTGCAGTATAGTTGATATTCATAAAAGGTATCCAACGATGATACATTTCCAAGAACATTTACTAATTCTCCGTAAGGATGTTTTGCCTCCCAATTTTTAAATTTAAAGATTACATATTTATTTACATAATTTTTACTGAACTCGTCTTGTATTTTATAAGGTATTAAGAATATAGGCAACCGTTTATCGTCTGGAATACATTTGTATAAGAACTTTGTTTTATATTTTCCATACTTGCGATTGTTTTTTAATATAATAACGCCTGGAATATTACCAGATAATTTTACAGTGGAATGAAGCACCTTACATGTGTTATCACTTAATTCAATTATGTCGTGATTAAATAACTTTTCTTGAACCGGATTTATGGTGCTAAGTTGTGTTGTTTCACAAGATTCCATCGTCTTCATATCAATAAATGCATAACTGTCATAGTTTCTACTATCTATATTAATTTTGTATTGCGGTAAACTATCCATATTTAATATTATTAAAGTTGTGTTTAATATTATTAAACTAATTGGGTTATTAAAGATTCAATTTAATTGTTATTATTCACCAGCGAGCCGATGTTTATCAACATAATACCCAGCATATGCTATACCACATATATATATCAAAAACACTATTTGAATTAACATATTTATTAATAGTAATTATATTTAATAATATTTAAATATTAATTTTATTATATTTTTCCAAGAATTCATGCTTGACATTGGTTTGTTGTAATAAATTCATGCATATTTCGGGAGAGATAGCAATCGTATTCATGTAAGTTCTATAATAAAAACAAGCCACACTAGATATTTCTTGATATTGAATACTATACCACCAATACGGAGGAATAAACAATATGTTGCCTTTATCCAATGTCATCTCCAGTGATTTTATTTTATCAAAATCCTTTTTGTATTCATCTTGAACATCCCAAGGATTGATAGGAGATCTAAACTCAAAATTATCGTAGTCTTTATACTCATATAAATACTTGCTGTTTTTCGGAGGGATCAGCACCACTTTTACTTTTCCAGAAGTAATATAAAAAAAGTTTCGATAATTTAAGCTATATCGTAAAGTAGTGAACGCCTTTTTAGAACCAGTCATTATATCATATTTGCAGTTTGAAACCAGAGGAGGTCTTAAAAATAAATCATTGTATCTAAACTTTTTAATCATTGCCGTTTCTTCCAAAAAATCCTTATTATTTTCACTTACATATTTTCCTGCTTCATCTTTTTTAAATAATTCAACCGCCTCCTTTAAGGATATTGGGAGATGTAAATTGTCTGTATCATTGCTTAATGTATCTCTTACCTTTATATCAAACGGATTATAGTTTTCATCGATGTAAGATAGGTTACATGTTTCTAATATCTCTTTATTGTCCATATCAAAACACAGCGGCTGCCTTAAATTACATACTTCTTCTAATTTATCCTTGGATGGTTGTTGAATAGAATAAACTTCTAAATCATTACTCACTTTTAAGTGATAATATATGTGCAAATACAAAAACAATACAATTATAAACAATCCTATTTCTAATAAGTATTTCATTTAATTATCGATAGAAAGGATTCGTAAAATTTTACCGAATAAAAATATTATATATGTGTTTATGTGTTATTGTGTGTTTGTGTTTTATATTATTACGAGTTTGTATGTTTAAGGTGTAAATCGCATATTTAATCTTCTTCCATAGGAGCTAAGTAAAATGCTATATAGTGATTTAATGGTTGCTCTCCTTCATCATCGTCATCATTTTGATCTTTCCAATCATCTAAAGCATACACCATCTTTATTGGATAATCATTTGATATATGAATACCAACTTCCTTGTTTATATTCGCAAATTTAGTTATCATGTGTATAAACTTAATACCAAAGTAGCTTTCGACTTCCGCTCCATCTTCCATCATATATTCAACGATATCTTCTTCTTTTACTGTAATATCAACTTTTCCAAATTCATTTGCCGAGTTTAAGATAATATTATCATTACATGTAATTTTAAGCTTGTCTCCAAATATACTTAACTGATTTATTAATTCGGCAAAGTCTTTGGATACAAACTTTATATCGGCGGTGCTTTCTCGCGATGGCAACTCCACCATATCGCTGTCAATTTCAATAAGCGACAATTCAAACGACTTATCATAACTGTTTCCCAATAAATCAATAGTTAGTTTAGAAGTAGCACTGTCATGCTTCATACTGATATGCTGTCCTTCTTTCAAACAAGACAAAATCTTGTATAGCATTTCGCAATTAATTCCCATTGAACATGATTCATCACAAGAATATTCATCAAACCAGTCTTCGCCAATTTTTAATTCAAACAAGCAAACATGACTGCTGTCCATTCCTTGTGCATATATACCTTTTTCATCACAGTTTAACAATACACAATTTGATATTCCCTTTAAGTTTTGCAGAACAGTATTAAACTGTGTGACTTTGGACGAGTTGTTGATAGTAATAGTAAGCATCTTAGTTATTATTAGTTATGGTGTATTTGCTTATTTTATTTAAGAAAATAATTTTAAATCAATTTTAGTTATAACTATAATTGATTTATTATATTTTAAATAGGAAGTTTCTAAGATACTATACGATTAACTATATTTATTCGGTTATTTCTAATGAGATGTCGCCATCAACCGCATCTTCGCTGGCCACACTTTCAACACTAACTGGTTCTTCGCCTGCTTCTCCCGATGGCTCATCCAATTCCGGTGCGTTGTCCATAGTATCGGCAGTGTTTGTATTATTTACAAGCAATTCCTTCACTTTTTCTAAACCATCTTCCAATCGCTTAATATATCCTACCATTCCAACCAACTTTTCCTCATATTCTTTCAACATTTTCGACTGAAGTTCACATTGCTCTCTTAATGTTTCGATTTTAGCATTTTGAGCATGTTCTTCACTTGGTTGAGGCATTTGTTGTTCATTTTGATGCACTTTATTTCTTAAATCTTTAATATATCCTTCGTGTCTAAGAACAATACGCTGTTCGGCCGTTTTAGTTCCTAGATTCTGCAATGTAGCAATATCGTTTTTTTCTAAAACAACTGGATTGACGGGTCTAGAAATTCTTCTATTAAACATTATAATATATATACATAAAAATGTTTAATTTAAAACAACGATTAATTAATTGACAAAGTAATAAAGTAATTATTATTGTAATTAAGAAATCATATTCATTTTGATGGTTGGATGATAATTGTAGTTAATCAACTTAAAATCATCAACCGTAAAATTATCTATACTTGTTTTACTGTTTAATTGTAGTTTTGGAAATTCATATGGTTCTCGTTCAATCTGCTGTTTTAGTGGCTCAATGTGAGATTCATATATGTGAGCGTTACCAATATAATGTGTGAGTTCGGTTGCTTTTAAGTTACATACATCTGCAATCATATGCGTTAGAAAGGCATACGACGCAATATTAAATGGAACTCCCAACCCAACATCACCACTTCGCTGATACAAAGTGCAATACAATTTATCATCATCTAACACATGATATTGCGACAATACATGACATGGCGGAAGTGCCATTTGGTCAAGCTGTTCCACATTCCAGGAAGACAAAATCAACCGTCTTGAATATCTTTCAGTTGGATGTTTTAAAGAATTAATTATACCACTCAACTGATCAATACCCTTATCTCTATGATTTACATCTTTTCCTAAATATGGAGCATTCCAATTACGCCACTGATAACCGTATATAGGTCCTAGTTCATTTACATCATAGTTGGTCAATCCTCTTGAATCCAAAAACTCTCTTGTAGAATTTCCATTCCATATCTTTACATTTTGCTGTCTAAGTAATTCATTATTAGTATCACCCCTAACAAACCATATCAATTCTTTTAAGCAAGTTTTCCATGCCACTTTTTTAGTGGTTAATATTGGAATTGTATTATTTTCCAGTGAATACTTTGACATAGTTCCAATTGTATTAACTGTATTACCATTTCGTGATGGAGTAATGGAGCCATTTGAAATAACATTTTTAATTAAATTAAGATATTGTTTTTCAGGATGCATGATATGTATTATAATACATTATTTGCTTTAATTGATTTTATAAAAAAATAACGATAAATATTAAATATCAGAATAGAATAAATAGATGTATAGAGGACATATAATAATGTTTATAGTTATGACATTTGTTGGTATATTATTTAATCCAATGAATATACTTGCTTATAAAGTCAATCATTTATATTTCTCATTAACCTTATTTTACAGTGGTCTGTTAATGGCATCTAATATGATATGGGCGCATGAAATAGTTCATTATTTTAACAAAGGGCACTTTAAAGTTGGTGTATTTATAATAGGTATTTTTTTATCAGTTAGTATATCAATATTATTGTTGCGTAACCAATTATTAGTGGATGATAAAGAATGGTTAAAACGAATGATAACACACCATTCGTCTGCCTTAACAACGACAAACCAAATATTAAAAAAAATTAAATATAGTAAGGAAAATCCACAATTATATAGACTTGCAAAAGATATTGTTTTTAACCAAGAAAGAGAAATTTTATTTATGAAAAACATGTTATAACAAATAGGTCAATTATACATTATTTTGTAAATTAAATATAACCATGTAATTTAGGAATAATTAATTTTAATTTCTAATTATAAATCATAATATGGACGAAATTAATAATGACAGTAGTAAAGGATCTTTTCTATCACATATGTTTAATTTTGACAATGATACAAAAGTTGAACTTATGAATCTAGGACAGTATGCAATTATTTCTATTATTCCTTTGATTGCTTTAGTAAAAATTATTGACAGTGTATTGCCTAATTTTGATCCTTCCAAAGGAAATATTGAATTAAGTATGGAAATATTGATTCATATTGCTTTGTTAATAACGGCTGTATTTTTGGTGGATCGATTTGTTAAATACATTCCTACTTATAGCGGCAAAGCCCACAAAGCCATTAACTTTTTAAATATAGTAATAATGTTTTACTTAACAACCGATAAAATTGGTGAAAAGATTGGAGAACTATCTAATCGTGTAAGTGATATGTGGAACGGCAACTTAAAACCAGTAGAAGGAATTCAAAACAAAGATAAAAAGGATGGAAAAGTAAAAGTAACTCAACCTATTAAACAAGTTCAAAAACCACAACCAACACATCAAGCGAGTCGCGCCGATTATTTAAATAGTCATCAGCAAATGACAGCAACTGACAACCAACAAAATGAAGTTATGGGAAATAGTCCTCAGCAAGGTTCTACCAACGAAATGTATGGTAATATGGGAGGAGGAATGGAAAACTTTGGTATGATGGAACCACTGGCTGCCAACGACGCACTTGGTGGATTTACTCGTTTTTAAATCACAAAATAATATTTTAAATTAATTAAAGTATTATTACAACTATTGAATTTCTTTGTTATCTTTACTATCATCAGTCAACTGATTTTCAGTATAATCATTTAATACTTCTTTAATATCTACATTTTTAGCGATGTCATGCAATACCCCTTTGTTAAACTTTTTCTGACTATTCACTAATTCTGCGGCGATTCTACATTTCAATTGCTCTTTATCCACATCATGTGGCAATGGGTTTAATTTATCATATTCATTGTAAAAGTCAATATACGCTTTAGTATGAAGTTGGTTTACTTGTTTATACAAATTACTATCGTTATTATCAACTGTATCTTTTACCCATCCATCATTTTTGTCTTTTACAATGAAATTTTTCCGTTTTACATCCGTGCAATGAATCGGTCTTTCTGTCAATGGAATTTCTTTTAAATTTTCCAATAATTTTTTAGATAAGAAGTTTTCAATCAAATGATTGTTCGATAAAATGTCTGTCAACTGGAAATTTATATTTTCAACAAAATCTTGTAAATTGAGAGCATCGTTGCAGTATTGATCTAAAAAAACATTTATAGAAATATTATTATTTATATTTGTAATATGTTGCGAATTATGGATTGTAGTTTGATGTGCCAAAGCATTCTGTGTTTTAATGATGGCATTTAGTTGTTCAGTAATCGTCTTAATGTCGTCTGGGACACTGCGGTTGGTCTGATTTTGATTTTTTTTATTTTTTTGTGGGTTGCCGTCCGTCATATTTGCCACTTTTTTGCCACTTTTTGCCACTTTTTGTTGATGTTTGATGGTTTGGGTGTGTTTTTCCCAATTGTATTTTTTAGACGCTACATAGTCACAGTGTTCACAAATTTTAAAAACATTTTTTTTTGTCGATTTTTGCCACTTTTGAGCAACGCCCCCCTTTTTTTCTAAATGTTTTATGCTAACAAGATGTCTGTCATAATTCGACTTGCGAGATGTAGAATAGTCACACTTTTCACAAAAAAAAAAGTTGCTCGTTTTTGCTCGTTTTTGCTCGTTTTTGCTCGTTTTGCCCATTTTTTTTGTCATTTTATATAAATATGGATAAAATTTTTAAGTTTTTTTCGCAAAAAATCGTTCGATGGGAGCCTTTTTTTCGCCGTAGTGCCTTTTTTTCGCCGTAGTGCCTTTTTTCAAAATAGTGCCTTTTTTTCATTTTTTTGACAACTTTTTATTCACAGACCACTAACACTCCCAAAATACAAAACTTGTTGAAAATTCATCAAACCATAAAAAAAAGGTTCCAAAAAAGGCTCCCATCGAACAGTTTTTTTCGCAAAAGTTTTTTACATTTTCCAAAAAGGACAATTTTCGGGCATGTTCTTTTTCAAATCTCAAAAAACTTTTTGTAAAAAAACTGTTCGATGGGAGCCTTTTTTGGAACCTTTTTTTCAGTGCCTTTTTTTTGACCAGACCATACTTATTTTTTGCCACTTTGGGTTATTAGCATAAATGGTAATAAAATCATTTTTTGCCCAAATCATAAAAAAATCGAAAAATCCGAAAAAAAGGCACTATTTTCGAAAAAAAGGTTCCAAAAAAGGCTCCCATCGAAAAACACGTGACTGTTCGATGGGAACCTTTTTTGGAACCTTTTTTGGAACCTTTTTTGGTGCCTTTTTTGGAACCTTTTTTGGTGCCTTTTTTTGCACATTTTCCAGTAAATTGAATGTATTTATTACCATTATTTAAAATTTAAATAATAGTAAATATATTATAATGAGCATCGATGAAGATAATTTGTTAGATGCGCTTGAGAACGACTCCAATTCTTCAATTATAAAATTAACATCTTCAAAAATTAAAGCACATAAAAATGATATATTACAATCTCTTCAATTAGATAGAGACACATTGAAACTGTATCATAAAAAACTAAAACATTATAGATACTGTAGTGAAATGGCTGATTTTCAACCAGGACAATTTATTCGCTGGATTAATTTAAAAAACCCCGATAATATAAAATTAACAAACGGTGCTTTCTTGGTCGATATTATTTTCGAAAACGACAAACTACATTTATTGTGTAGAAACAGTAGTTTCAAAGTATTCCAAGTAAAATTCGACGAAGTTATTGTATTTCAAAAATTAAGTCAACAAGAAAATGTTATTTTAACTGTATTGGATTATCTGGAAAAATAAAGTATCTATTTATATATATTAATATATGGACATTGATTATTCAAATGAATTATTGGAAAAGGATGAAAAAATAATAGAACATTATGTATGGTTTGATATGTTTATAATGGTTGTTCTTTGGGTATTCGGCACATTTACAGTAACCAAACTTTCCATGCGTTTATTTGATCCATTAAACACGCAACGAACCTTTTTTAATATGTTAATAAATGTAACCGGACAATTGTTTTTTATTTCTGTTTTATTGTTTGCATATAAAGAATATGTATTTGAAGTATTAGTTCAATATCTAAGATTTAGAAAAGATGAAAATATCACCAACGATCTTATACTAACTTCTTCGGCGATTGGTATTACTATTGGTATAAATCTACCATCATTTGTAATGAAAATGAATAATGTTATCAGATTTTAATATATAAAAATATGGTTTTATGTATTAAATTTTTATATCCTTTTGTTTTACTAGCGTGACAACGAATTGATTTGGTTTTGTTTTAAGATTTTTTTTGTTTTCTTTTTGTTTTTCTTTTCTTTTTTGCTTTCTTTTTTGCTTTCTTATTTGTTTTCGAATGACTTACTCCTATATGAACCTCACCTCGAGGGGGCATGGATGGAGCCTTGCGTTTTTTGATAGGAGGTGTATATTTAGTTTTACCTCTGCTTCTGCTTCCGCTTCTGCTTCTGCTTGTTGGTTTCCCCTTACGTTTTTCAGTACGGCTTGTCTTTATAACTGGCTCTATCTTTTTTAAAGCATCACCAGTTAGTTGTATAACTCCGTCTTTTTTTTTTTTAAACGCATCGAAAATAGGTTTATATAAATGTTTATATTCACTTTGATCTAATATAGTTCCGTTATTTTTAGGGTCTTTAAACAACTTCTCAAATAACTTGTTATTAATTGTGCATTGACATCGTTTATCTGATTTTGGAGCAATATGTAGAGTTATTGAGTGTGTGTTTTTAAGTGTATTTCTATCTACATCAAAACCCGATTTATATTGTGTATATTGGCGTTCTGGGGGTTCTGGGGTTTTTCCAGTTTTTCCCCAATATTTGCGCACTAACCTACAAATGTCGGCAGTGCAGGCTGTTCCAAATAAGGTTGGCCTACTATGTACATTTAAATTTTTTAACATATAAACCCTTTTAATACATTTACAAGGAATTTTTTTGTCTTTCACAATCGAATTTTGGACTTTTTTAGATTCAGGCATAAAGCCTTTCTTTTCAACCCATCCCCCAACAATTAAAGACCAGTTTTTTAATGAATCAAAATGCGTTGATATACGAATAATATCACCCATATCAATAGGTGATATTCCTGCTTTGGTTAATCCTGTAACCTTTACGGATATACCAATTCCATACCTTGTTATCATTTCATTAATAACCGCTTCCCCAGTGTCTGTCATTGAATACTTTACAAAATGGTTTATTTTATCTCCTTTACTTCCTGCTACCCTCGACCCAAAATCAATATCAAATGGATCTGTCATTCCACTATTACTCTGCCACTCCAGAAACAATACACGAATACGGTCCCACTTATCTTGTTTTGTATATTTTTTTCCAACAAAAATTTCCTCAATTTCAATCATTTCTTTACAAATATAAACACACATTCGATCTTCAAATATTAACCCATGTGATTGTCGTTCACCAGTCAAAACTTCTAATTTCTTATTAGTTAATTTAGCTGAATCATAGCCACATATGCTAAAACACGGATGTGGCTCGCCTGTGTCCGGCGAATGTTGTAATTTAGCACCATAATCATTACCTCTATAAAAAAGTGAATTTTCTGGTGTTTTACTGCCAACAACAGTTGAACTCATAATATATATATATATATATATATTAAAATACCGTAATTTAATCATACAATAGCGTTATATATTTTAATTAACTCTTGCTTTGATATTGATTTGGGTCCAACCGTTTTAGAACCATCCATAAATTTCACATTACTTAACTTATTATATAAATCATCTGTTAGTTCATCAAATTTAATAAAATAATGCGATTGAACGCTTTTATCTTTTGTGTTTTTATATATTTTTCCAGCGTAAACACCTACTCTTCTAAAGGCAATATCATGTTGATCTTCCTTTTTAACAAATTGGTATTTACTAGGATTTAATTTTTTCGGTTTTTCTCTTAATATATTTTTTTTTATCCATATTTGAAATATGCAAGGAACATTATATAAACCATCATTTACATGAAACGAACTATTTTGCAGTTCTATTTCAGACAGTAAATGAAAGTTTAAGGGCACTTTATGTTTCATACTTTCTTTCATAAAACTTTTAGGTAAAATAAAACTAATGGAATCGCAAAATAAACATGAATATCGAATAAATTTAATAGCTAATGATGATTGTCTTCCAAAAGGAGGATTACCAATAACATGGATATTGTTATATTTTTTCCGTATATCAAAGTAATCAAACTCAAGGAAATCTTGCTTTACAATATCATTATGTTCTGGTTCAATGTCATAAAATAAACAATTATTACATATTTTTCTACACCCTTCTATAAAAGCACCATCACCCGCGCTTGGTTCAATTATAATATCTTTTTCTTTATTAAAATTATAATCTTTCATAACTATGTTAAACAGGCTTATACATATATCTACTGTTTCTTTATTTGTATAATATTTTTCTAAACTACAATTATTTTTATCACGTTTTAAACCAACAGATTGTTTATTCATAATAATATTATTATTATTGTGAATATAATTATATCAATTTTATAAATTATAAGTTAAGTAAGTGGTAGTCGCAAACAAAACACCGCCCCAAACCATATCCATAATAGTCAGCATTAAATCCCATTTCTTAAAAATAACCATATTCGTTAAATCAAATACTGCATAAATAACAAAACCCAGTAAAAACGCATCCACTACACCTTTCTTATCTTTAATAATAAAATAGTTAATAGCAAATGCCAATACCAAATAACAGGCAACAGCCGCATACATATTAAATTTTATAGCGGTTCCTTGTATTGATTTAACCACTTTGTTAATATACCCCATAGTGGATTTTATATAAATAGAATCCAATGCCAATAATAAAACTGTTGATTTTATATAATTTATCATATAATATCAGCTTAGAATAAATTACGCGTTCAATACGAAATTGTAATATGCTTTGTCTAATATACCTTGACCCGTTTTCTTTCCTGTTTCAATAATATTGTTAAAAATAAGCAACAAGTTTTCCGATAACAATAAAAACAAACCAGCATTAAAAGCCATTCTTTGGTGAATTGGTTTTACTGTTGCATTTGTTTTTATGTATGGATTAAATATGTAAATCAACACGATACCAATTACAATCTTATAATACGATGTAACATCATCTAAATATAATCGAGCATCTTGCCATAATCCAGTAAATGCTAAGAAAAATAAAAAATAACCGGAATATGTAAATAATAAAAATAAATATTCTCCTATCTCAAGCGCGTTCATATATAATTATATTATAAATAAATTGTAATTATATTATAAATAAATTGTAAGTAATTATATGTTATTTTCAGTTACCTCGTCAGATGTTTTATTGTATATATCCAAAGTTCGCGCGCTGGCGTCTTTCGCATCTACAAAATTAGGCATCCAGTAATAAGGAATGACTTGTTCGTTATGGTTATAATGTTTATTAAATATGCGTTTGTAATACATTTTTTCATCGCTATGTTGTTTTTGAATGGTTTCAAACCACGACTCTTTATCACTACTAACGCCATCACTAAACGCTTCCTTAGTTCTCCATAACACTTCACGCGGCAACAACTTTTTGTCATCAAATGTTTTACGCAACAAGTATTTCTCACATACACCTTGAGCATTATGGTCGCGCAATTGAACTGGAATCGATAAATAAGTCTGCACAAAGTTTCTATCTAAAAACGGCGTCCTTGCTTCCAATCCGTGACTAGAAATAGACCGATCCGACCGTAATACATCAAAATAATGAATGTCTTTTAATAAGCGCTTACATTCTTCATCAAAATCCAAACAATTTTTAGCATAGTGAAAATACAAATATCCACCACACACTTCATCACTTCCATCTCCATTAAACACCACCCGTGCATTACTATTTTCTTTAATGTATTTAGAAATCAACCAATTGCCAACACTAGCACGCACCGTTGTGGTGTCATAACTTTCAATATCGTGAATCACTTGTGGGATCGCCTCCAAAAAGTCCACCTTATCCAATTCAATGGAATGATGGTCTGTATCTAAAAAATCAGCAACCTTTTTAGCATAAGCCAAATCTTCACTTCCTTTCATACCAATCGACCATGTATGTATTTTCACACCGGGATGTGTTTCTTTATAATATTTACTGACCAACGCGGTGATTAAACTGCTATCTAATCCACCCGAAAGAAGACAACAAATTTCACGGTCGGTGTTGTCCACCCTTTTTTTAACCGCGTCATATAGCGACATATAAATCATATCATAATATAAACGCATATTATCCGTCTCTGTGTTGCCGTCTGTTGTCTGTTGATGGTCTAATAACTCAATGTATTGAAAATTAACAACGGAAGGAACATCTAAGAATCGCGTTAGTTTATTAAATATAAACACATTAAACCCTTTGTTATAATCAAAACACATGCAATGACCGGGTGGAAATTGTTGTATTTTTTCAGTATCTTTAGTGATTAATTGTTTCATTTCAGAGGCAAACATATGATTTACATAATAAGCTTGGTTATATGTTTTTGCTGAAAACATAGGACGCACGCCATATAAGTCTCTTGCTACATATAATTTTCCGAGTTTTTCATCAAATAAAATAAACGCAAACACACCGTCTAATAGTTGTAGTGTATATTCAATACCATATTTTCTGTATAAATAAATAATAACTTCGCAGTCGGATTTAGTAGTAGGCACAATATCTAGCATTTTGTAAATTTCTTTCCAGTTATAAATTTCTCCATTACAAATCAACATACATCCATCAATATTAAAAGGTTGATCGGAAGAAGTGTCGTTGTATCCATTTATAGCTAATCGGTGAAAACCAACCGTTAAGTTAGCCGATGAATTCCATTTATAAAATAATTTACTATTGTCCGGTCCACGATTGACACCTTTCATAAATAAAGATTGGGTTGTATCTTCATTATAACTGTTATTTAAAAAAGCAAATATTCCGCACATGTATGTATTGATATTAAAGTAATCTTGTGTTTAATACTTTTAATTAATTAAATTATCATATTAAATTATTATTTTATATTAAATTATATATAATGAGTGATAGTTTAAATAAAAACAAAAATAAAAATGACCCTAAAAATAATGAACCAAAAGAAGTCGATGTAGTTGGCCGACATTATGAATGTAGAGATGTTGATACAAGAAACTTTATAAGTGTTCCAATATCTCAACGAAATATCCCATCATCTACAATGGAGACGGCTTATTTTACGCACCCTGCTACAACTAGAAAGCGTCTTATGCCGATGATTGATTGTAGAAAAAAGCCAACTGAAAATAAAATGAAATATTCTACTTATCACCCATCAAAAACATTTAATCCAGGACAGTCTGCACCATACAATGGATATGCGTCGCATGTAGACCACGAATCTATGTTATTTAATCGTTTTGCTCCATTGCAGCGCGGAGGTCGCCATGCCTTTATTCCTCATTCGCAAAGTGAGTTATATAACGAACATGCCTACAATCATAATCAGCAACATATTCCATTTACATTATTAAATAAAAAAGAGTTCTTTAATCCAGTTAATCCTAACAAACATAATTTAGCAAATAATATGTTTGAAAACCACACCAGGCAACAAACAAAAAATTTGTAAATTATAAATAGATGCGAATTATAATGCGATTATAAATGTAAAATATAAATATACAACTATATTAATATTTTATGGATAAAAACATATCATTTGATAACGCAAATTCTACCAATCAAATCGACTTGTTGTATTTAACAAATATGACGACTTGCAAAAACAATAATGAAGTTAAAGTAAACATCGTAGATAAAAAAGAAGTGGAGTTTTATAAAAAGCGCATATTTCAATTATGTAAAGATATGTTAAGAAATAAGGAAACACCCCCTACTGTGAAGGATTCATTTGACTATTTCTGTGTTAATGCCATTGAATATTTTAAAATGATGGATAAAACAGAGATGATACAAAAAGAATACAAGACCTTAAATCATGACACCGAGTCACCAACATCTCTCCCAAATCACAACAACAACCCTAGCGAGTTATCTGAAGATGTCAACGCATTGATGTTTAAAAAGATAGCGAAAAAAGATGATAAGTTGGATAAGTTTGTTATTAAAAATGTTGTTAAAAAAAATGAAATGGTTATACCAGAGCAAAAACAGTATAATTTAACTGATGTAAAATATCAAGAAAAAGGTGTAGAAGTAAAAGCAAAAACAAGTATGGTAGCGATGAATAATAAGAAAAAGAAAAATAAGCGAGACATCAAAAAGAAAATAGAGGAAACAAAGCAACCAAAAACAAAGCAACCAAAAACAAAGCAACCAAAAACAAAGCAACCAAAAACAAAGCAACCAAGAAATGTCATTGATTTAAATATATAAAATGTATCAAAGGATTATATTAAATTGATGTGATTATAATAACATAACTTATATACAACACAAATTATATAAATTAAACATTGTATGCTACTAAAGCAACACAACACAACACAACACAACACAACACAACACAACACAACACAACAACTTATCACTGTTAATTATGGGAAACAATATATGTGCGTCTAGTCGCAAATGCGATGGTAGTCACAGCGCGGGCCAATTTGGTATGTTATGCAAACGACCATACGATAGAGAAGTGGTTGTTAAATTTGAAAAAAAAGATACATATTATAAAAAATCCGATTCTAGAAAAAGAAAGTATACAAGTAAAAAAAGACCAATACCTATACCTATACACAGACAAAATATACACTAAAGCACACTAAACAAAGTTACAATTGATTTAAACATACAGTAGTAAAGATATATATCATATCTATTACTATTTACAATTGTTATTATCAATGCGTTTTTTTTATTTACTATACTTTGTGTCTTTGATTTTTATGCTATTTATGCGATTTCCATATGCAAAATCTAATTTAATCAATAATCCATATAATATTATTATATACAGCACTAGTTATAACAATTATAACCATAATAATCCATATAACATAATATTAAACATACACGACAAATTTTTACCAAATAAAAAAATATATGAAAAATATAAGATAGACATGGTTAAACGGCATACAAAAAATAATACAAAAAAGTTAAAAAAGAAAACCAGTAGAAATAATTTCAAAGGAAACGGCAAAGGTAAAAGCACAAATAAAGGGAAAAGTAAAAAGGGGAGAGATAATAATACAACTCGACGAAACGGGAAATCTACATCACAACATAAAAACATAGTGGCAAAAAAAATAAAAAAAACAGATTCATGTTCTATTAATTCTGATAATTTAGGATTTACATGTTATTCAAAACCAGTGCTATATAAAATTAAAGATACATGGAACAAGAAACATCCAAAACATCAAATTGATTCTTCCGATCCTTACATTATATGGAAAACTCTGCGTTCAGTTATGGAGCATGAACACGCATGTAAGCGAGAATCGTGCTGGCTAAAACACATGTGTATTAAAGAAGGGTTGCCGTCCAACATATACGACTTGACATTTTCACCAGAAATGCCCAAGTCATGGCTTCATAACCCTAATGAATGGTTAAGTAGTTTAGACATTGTAGCACAAATGAAACAATGGGAAGCAAAGTATGATGATTTTAAATTTATAGGACCAAGTCCAATTGATTATGACAATCACAAAATGTTTGGAGAGTGTGTATGGGATGAGTTGTGTAAATTTAGCTTAAAATCATATTTAAAAGACAATATACGCAAAATAGGTTCAATATTTAATTTAGATCCGCATGACAAACCTGGATCACATTGGGTTGCTGTATTTTTAAATGATGATAAAAAAACCATATATTATTTCGACAGTTATGGGGATAAACCACACCCTCAAATAAAAAAATTTATAAACGATGTTATAGCTCAATCTCGCTCTTTAAATAACACATATAAATATTTAGAAAATAAAAAAAGGCACCAGTTTGGCAATAGTGAATGTGGTATGTATAGTATGTATTTTATTACACAAATGTTGCAATCTAAATGCTTTGAAAAATTTCAACAAAAAAAAATAACAGATGAATACATGTTAAGATTGCGTAAAAAGTTTTTTAATAAACCAGTTTAAAACTAATACCATAATATAATAAAATTATTACATTATGCCGATCCATTCCAAACCCAATATAAACTTATTAATTGGTATATTAGAAAATGAATTTAACCGCCAAGCAGTTGTTAGTCAAACATTTGTAAATTTTTTCAACAATCGATTAGAAGAATATCATGAAAGGCGGTTTAATTATACTGATTTACAGCATATGAATAAATGTATATTATCAGATTGCTATCAATTTATTAGCAGTGAAGAAAAAGAAATCGAAAAAAATACGATGGTTTTGAAACCACCTCCTGCAAATCATGGACATGGTTTTCAAACACCCAGTGACAATGTTAAAAAGTCAAAAAACGACAGTTCATTTGATGATTATAAAAAGCAATATAATACAATGTTAAATCCTAATAAGCCCAAAAGTATTGATTTCAGTGATACAATAGAAGATGAACCAATACAAAACATCGATACAATTTTAAATCAAACATTAGAAGATAGGGCAAATGAATTACAAAGAATATCAAATACATATAGTGACAAACCACCGGATTGGATAACCCCGATAGATGACACTACTCCAACAACATCAACCACATCAACACCATTATTTACATCTACAACCACGAGCGAAAGTACACCTCCACCTGTAAAATTAATAATAGAAGATACACCAATTAGTAATCACGACAAACAAAATAAGCGTGTAACATTTGATTTAAATAATAATAATAATATCACCCCGCCCGTGAATTTAAATGTCAATCAACTACTTGGTAAATTAAAACAAAAAAAACAACAATCGCAACAAGAAACACAAGAAACACAAGAAACACAACAAACAGATAACACAATTAACAATGTCGAATGGAAATCCGAAATAAATAAATTAATAACTAATATGAAAAGTGAATTTGAATTGAAATTCAACGATTTAACTGATAAATACAACATTCTTGAAGCAAAGTATGATAAATTAAAATTATCTGTAGAAAACACAGATACCTCACCACCACATACACCACCACATACACCACCACAAGATACACCACCACAAGATACACCACCACAAGATACACCACCACAAGATACACCACCACAAGATACACCTCGATCCTATTATATAACATAATTTATTTTATAATTTATATTATATTATGTGTTATATCATTACAAAGTAATAACCTTTGTAAAGTAAGCCCAGAAAAAGATACCTACAAAACATTTTGCAAACAAATCTAAGATATTAAAACCAATGTTTTTGCTTTTCTCATCCATCATGTAAAGAACGCCATACATACTCCACAAAATAAAGAATGCCCCGTATAATATACTATTGTCAAACTTGTATTTTCCCTTTAGAAATGTTGCGTATATGTAATAATACATTGCGAAAAAAGCAGCAAATCCAGTAGTGAACCCCATGTTTTTACTGATAGTTCCTATCTCTCCCAAATATCCCATACCAAGCATAAGACCATTTAAAATAAGAATCACTAAATAAGTTCCCAAGCGTAGACGACCGCCCGTATTATATAAAAATGCCAAAACCAATACTAAAAGCATAATTGGTGTAGTCATTGACCAATCTAAATATCGTGTTTCGTTTATTTCTTTATAATCAACTTCTTTTTTCTTTAACTTTTCAATAAATGTTCCATAGAAATAAGTAGCAATAACAGATATGGCTGTTTCTAAATTTAAGATATGACGAGCCTTTAAATCTTTTGTTCGCATAGATTCAATAAAAGTGATGGTGGCGGTTGTTAGAAAAAATACATAGGTGATATAAAATGTATTACGAACCGCTTTATCGCTAGCCATACCAATAAATCCTTCTTTACCTTTTTTATTAACATGTCCCATGCCTTCTTTATTACCACATCCCATACATTCTTTACCGTCATGCCCCATACCACATCCCATACATTCTTTACCGTCATGCCCCATACCACATCCCATACATTCTTTATTGGTCATTTTTTCTTTTTTAGAAAGCATTAGTGTAAGTTTCTTTAACGAGTTCGTTAAATCCATATATATAAATACAACATTAAAATAACATTAAAAATATAATATAAGATTATTTATATTGTATTATATATTATAAATGGAATGTGGGGTTTGTTATTGTAATGAAAATATAGTAAAAACAAATTGTGAACATGTGTTTTGCAATAACTGCTTAAATACTTGGAGAAATATAAATAACAATTGTCCATTATGTAGAACAACCATATTGTATACACTTCCTGTTAATACATATAAACCGCTACGACGTATTACAAGATCAATGACTAAACGAGAACGAGAAATGAACTTTTATAAAGAATTTAGACAACTATTATTTATAGAACCAACCACATATAAAGAAAAAACAGAAATAATAAATAAAATAATAAAATTATGCTTTCGAAATTATACCTTAATTAGTTTGGATATTTATAAAGTTATTTCCAATATATTAATAAATAACCAAAACAATTATATTATAACCAACAGAGAAATACTTAAAATCCGTTTACAGGAAATTAAGCCATATATTAATTATGACTCAAACATACCAATAATATACGAAGAATCTGAATGAAAATATCACACCTTTGGAAATTTAAAACGCCGACTTTATAGATAGTTTTTCTTTATTTTTCTTGTTTTATTTTTTGGTTTATATTTTTCTAGACGCTCATAAACTCCCTTAAATATATTCTTAAATGTTGTTAATTGTATATCACGCAAAACATTTGCTATATTGGTTTGTAAATGATTATAGGTTAATCCCTATTACCATTTACACATAAACACGCCGTATTTTCTTTGGATCTTGGGGATTTTTTATTAATTTTGCTACCAACATAGGGTTTTCTCCTGTTTTCTTAGCATTTTTATAACTTTTCAAATCATATAATTCACCCGTTTTAGCGTATGGTGCGTCTCTTTTAAGAGCAAATTCTTTACCGTCAATTGTAACTAGAGTAGCGGTCCATGCGATAGATACTACATTTTTCTTTTTAAATTTATCACTTTGTTCCTTTGTAAATGAAGGCACCGTTAAGTAATCGTTTGGATTATCGCTGGTCACAGAATAACACACAATATTTTCCTTACCCGAACTATGTATTGAACAATCAATAGACGAACTTTTAATTTCAGTTAAAATATCCTTTTTAACATTTTCTTTGATACTACTAATTTCATGCAAAGCTTCGTCCGTTGTAATAACCAAATTTTCATCAAATTTACTAACATCTCTAGCCTGCAGTCGCTGTGATACAACTGGTTCCTTTTCTTCTTTTGTAGGCGCATCTTTATCACCCAACAATTGCTTTTCCGAAAAAGTCATTAAATACATAAATACTTTTACACTTCTAAGATCTGGAGATAAATCGGCATGACTATTAATACGAACCGCCCGTCCAATTACTTGCTCTTTTCTAACCGGATGCCAATATGGTTCCACAATATGAACATATCGCACATTTTTCAAATCAATGCCCTCCGCACCACTACTCGTAATCATGAAAATTTTAACAACCTCTCCATAATGATTGTGGGGATGAATCGCTGTAATTTGTTCTCTTAATGAAGTTGGAACAATTCCCCAATTACTATTAAACACATTTCGTATGATTTCCTTTTTCTCTTCATCTTCTGTTCCCGTATACAAAGCAAAACTGGGCTTGCTAAGTTCTTCTTGTGTCATATCAATTAACCACTTACCAGTATCGTCCTTTTTTATTTTAAACTCTGAGTATCCATTTTGTTTTAGTATCAAACTTAATATACCAATCCCTTCTAATGTTCTAAATTGCGAATAAATTAAATGCGTTCCTTTATGACTATCTTTTTGAATATTACCTAATATTTTACGAAACTTGGGGCTATATGTTTTTAAACCATCCATCGTTAAATATTGGTTTGATTTGTCTTCTAATGTTTGAATTGCTTCCGTGATTCTAGCGCCATAGTCTTTGTTTACCATTTCTTCAATAACAGCACTATCATCCACCTGAAAACGACCATCTACATTTTCTATGCGTTGATTTACAGTAGCATTATCAATTACATCTTCATCTAACTCTCCGGAAGCACTTTTATCTGTTTTTACTTTTTTTGTTGGTAAAGGGCGTGTAATATCGGGTGGAAACACAAAATTGCAAAAAGAACGGGAGAAAATTCGGTAAGTAGAAGTACCTTCGTCAAAAATGTCATCTCCCGATTGTTTTTTCTTTTTTGCAGATCGTTCTGCTTCTTTGCGTTCAACATCACGAGCCGATTCATAAATCCCGATTTGATAATTACTCATTGGTATTTTGTAAATAACAATATCTTTTGCGGGTTCAAACTTGGGCAACAATTCTTCTTTGGCACTTCTAAAATATGAAGTTAACCCCAAAATTCTTCTTTTAAATAAATCATTGTTAATCATTGAACCATCGCGAGGATTAATAAATAGTTTTTTAAATCCATCTAATGTATCTGGAAGTGCTTTGTTGTTTTCTACCTTCACGCGAGACTTGTCCGTTGCCAAATAATTTTTAGATAATATGCTGACAACACCTTGTATAAAATCATTTTCATCGATTGTATTTTGTTCTCCAACAGCAACGCCTTTATACATCGTTTTTGAGAACTTATTTTCAAACGAGAAAGGATTGCGTGTAATGCTTAATGTTCTAGCAGTTGGCTTGTATTCAATATAATCTACTAATTTGTTTGATTTTAATATGGAACGAATGTAATCAGTATTTACCTTTTTCTTAGTTTTAACATCTATTTTGAAATGATAGGTTTTAATGTATCCTCTTAGCATATTAAATAAAATACCAATTTCATTTGGATAATTTATCATGGGTGTTCCAGTTAAAAACACTACTCTACAATCAATTGCGTCCATTAAATATTCATATAATTTCACTGATAAACTGGTTTTTTTTCGGGATTTCAACTTGTTTACAATTCTACTTACAAAATTATGTGCTTCATCAATGATAACCACTCGATGGTCGAAAGGATTTGAACGACCGTGTTCCGCTTCTGCTTCTTGTTCTAATTTAGTTAGATGGTCTAATCGCATACCGTTGTATCTAAAAAAACGATATTTCTGCATAATCATTTCATTTATTTGTTTGTCTAGTAATTGTTGTTGAGTTTCGGATAATAGACCATAGTTGGACTTTTTCTTAACATCTACCATCCACGCCCCATTGTTTCGCTTAATAAATTTCAAACTAACACCGAGTGCCTTATGTAATGCGTTTTCCAATTCTTCGTTGCCTTTTGTATCTACAAATTCCCAATATTGATTGGTGCGATATAAAGGATCACCGCATTTTTTCAATTCTTTTACATAGTTCATTTGAAGAGAAGCGGGTGTCATTATATAAATTTGTTTGTCGTTTTTTAAACCTTCTGCTATACCAATGGAACCACATGTTTTACCAGCACCTAAACCATGATAAATAAGAAGTCCTCGATATGGAGAATATAAGTTAATGTAATCTCTTATGATTTCTTGATGTGTAAATAAACTAACTGGTTTACCATCGCCACTTTTCTTTTCCTTTCTTGTTTTGTATGGTTGAAATAGTTTGTTGATAAAATTAGAAAAGATTTTGCGATTGTTTAAGTAATAGGAATCGGCGCGCAAGTGGATTTTTTTCTTTGTGGATGGTAATCGCTGTTTAATGGTTGAATCGCCGATAATAATACTTTCTTCTCTTAAATCAGTATAATACGCATCGCGATCTGAACGATCCATCGTAGTGATAATGACTTCTTCTTCTCCTTCTTCCTTGTCTTGTTTTTTATCGTCTGTTTCTTTTTTATCGCTTTCTTTTTCTTTCTTGACTGTTTCTTTCTTTTTAGGTTTGACTGCTGGTTTAGGTATTTCGTCTTTATCTTCAATCTCTTCAACATCACCCATTTCAGCGACCTCTTCAATCGCCGCCATCTTTTCATCCGATACTTCTTCTTCTTCATCTGTCCCCTTTTCATCTTTAAAAATTAGCCCTCTCGCACCTCTGAAAAAGGCAGTAAAATCAATATCATTGTCTGTGTTATCAATAATCGCTATTTTCTTTTCTGTATCCTTGTCTGTATCTTGGGTAGAAGATTCTGGTTTAGGCATCATTATTATATCTTCCTCCCCTCCCCCATCATCTTCTGTTTGCTTTGCTTTGTTTTTTTCTTGCGGCGGTTGCTGTTGTAGAAAAGGGTTCTGTGATTTTATTTTTTGTCCTTGTTTTATGTTTCTTTTTTGGAATTGGCTTTTAGTTTTCTTAGGTATTAAAATTTTATATTGAGTTTGCTTTCTCAACGGTGGTTTTACTTTTAATCTATCAAGTAGAGAACTCATTATATATTATTTAATTATAATAAAACTTTGTATTTATATAAAATTACATATTATTGATAATATGTAATTTTATGTGTTGTAATTTTATGTCTTGTAATTTTATGTCTTGTAATTTTATTTTATTGTGTTGTAATTTTATTTCATTTCAGTAATTGCCATTTTCTAAATCATGTAATCCTTTTAAACATGCAGATTGTTCTGCTTTTTTCTTAATTTTATGCGTGTCTTCGCCTAGTTTTAAAAACAAATTGTTATCTACATTTTCCAAATAATATTCAATATCTTCTAAAACACTACTATTTTTACATTTTTTTTCTAAATCATTAATATTCATATATGAACTTACTAATCTAGTATGTGGATTAAACCCAATACATAAAAACACACCCATATGATAACCAATGTCTTCATCCCATTCGCTCATTTCTTTATAAATAGGAGTGACTTGAAATGCTTTTTGTAATTTAACTTGTAGTAAATTTTTATAATTATCATTTTTCTGCAATAAATTCATCCAATCCACATGTTCATCAAATACCTTTTCTACAAATGTCTGTGCCATTTGAAATCCAGGACCGGTTACAAACACATTATCAAACCATTTTCCTTCATCGTGTATTTGTATTTTGTTGAAATCCAAAAACAAAGCACCTAAAAATGCTTCAAATAAGCAACCCAGTTTTTTAAGATTGGTTCTTGTTTTTTTTTCTTCGGCATTCGCGGACATTATATACCATTTGTTAAGACCCATTTCATAAGCCATTTTACCGATTGACTCGTTTTTCACCAGCGCAATCTTTTTTTCAGTTAAAAATCCTTCATTTTCTTTGGGAAATCTGCGATATAAATAGTATTTAGTGATACATTCTAATACGCCATCTCCTAAAAATTCCAATCTTTCATTGGATTTGGTTTTAAGTGGTAAGCAATTATCAGGTCGGTCAGCAATTATAACACCGTTTTCTTCGTTTTCCATCTTAGGACGTTTGCAATAGGATTTATGAACAAATGCTCTTTTATATAAATTAAAATTATGAAAAGTAGACGGTAGTCCATATTTTTTTAAAATAACAGAAACTTCTGCTTCTGTTATTTCTATATTATTTTCATTATAAGGATTGAAAATATAATCTTCTTCTTCTTTGCTAACATCCCCATCTTGAATAATTTCTTTATCGATAATTGCTGACATGATATACATTGTATGTTGAAATGTTTTTAAATTAGTTTCATAATTAAATTAATCTTTATGTATAATATATAATAATATGCCAAAAACAGATAAGAAAAAGAGAAATGGAAATGAAACGGGATTTCAACCATACGACAAAGCAAGAGGCGACAAAGCAAGAAGCGACGGATTAAAAAAATTAAACGCCGAACAACCACCAGCGCCAGCAGCACTACCAGCAGCACTACCAACACCAACACCAATGGAAACACACGAATCAGACGGTGAAAATGAACCTTTACATTCACAACCGCTAGACTCGGAAGATGAAATGGTATCTGTAATGGACGTGCCGTACGGCGACTGGGCACAAGTAGCACTACCACAACCCAGTAATGCTTCTAAATTAACTGATGAACAGCTCAAAAAATTATATTTGCGTTATCTTGCAATAATAGATAATATACATGATTTTTTTCATAAAAGAGGAGTGAATTGTCCGATTCCCTTTAAAGCAAAGATTGTGGGAGAAAAAGATAGATTAGAGGCAGAATTACAAAAGAGTGGAATTAACACTGAATTATTTTTAAAAAATGCTGTTCCTGTTGCTGAAACAGTTATGGGTGAATTTGAATCTGCCTATACAATTAAAATATTAAACCGATTTGGTTTAATAGAAGGATGTCATTATTTAACGGGAAATGTAATGAATGATAATCTTATATATGAATCTTTTATACAAGTCTTCATGCTTAGTGGACAAACGTTTTATACTACACATGATGCAGCATTTAAAAAGAAAAAATTTCGGTTTGATATTAAAAAGGAAGCAGGTTTAAACTGTAAACATTATATTTTAAAAACACCACAAAATAATTTTGATTCAGCAACAAGTAGTGCAAGTTCATCTGTAATTAAAAAAAAAACTGTAATTGTATATCCTGAAAATCATGTAGGTGTTGACGGTGAACACGCATGGATTTTTGAAAGTAATATATTAACTCAACCCATGGGTGGAAAAATGAGTTTCAAATATGCTCCTGAAAGTGCAACCGGTCTGTTAGGATCATTAGCATTATGGAAAGAATTTATTGGTAGAAAGGCTACGTTTAATTATGAAAATAAAAATAATGGTACAAATATTGAAACTAAATTTAAACCGATCGGTGCATTCGGTGGAACAGAAAGTGGTCCTGGTCCAAAATTGTTATGTGAATCACTCAGTGCAGCAGCCGAACCACTAGCTAACCCAAAAACAGCAGCTAAAAAAATATATAATGAAATAGTGAGAAATGCTACACTACCTCCCGATGAAAAATACTCTTTGATATTAGATTTAAAGCGTTCGGGTGATTGGGAACAAGTTCTTGCGGCTAAATGGTTTAAAGAAAATAGTGGTTATGAGGGTTCTGAAAATACAATTGTAATAACCGGTGATTATTTATGCTTTCTATTTGCTGCTATAAATAATGTAGATTGTGTGTTTTTGGGAGCAAAAACCTCTTTATTTTATAGTGATAAAATAAGAACTTATTTAAAATGTGCAGACCCCGTACCTTCTTTAAAACAAAGTAGCCAGACTGGTGGAGATCCCGATGATGAAGATTATATTGATACTGGTGAAGATTATTCTTACACTGAAGAAGATTTTATGGATGATTTTTATACTTTACTAAAAAATATACGCCACAATACTATGAGTTGGCATTATGAAACAATCGATGACGTGGTATCAGAAGAATCATATTATGATAATATCATAGTTTTAATCGAAAATTTCCAAACACTTTTAATCGAAAATGACAATATCAAAGAAACCAAAATTTACAAAAACATCGATGGTATTTTAAAAGTGCTTAGATGGTTTTTTGACATTGATACTAATGAAAACCCAGGAACAGCAGCGTCATCAAGTGCTGAACACAAAGAGGCACCTCCAAATTTATTTGTATCAAATGTATTAGAACGTTCGAAACATATACATGAAAATTATGGAATGTTATCTGCACGTTCGGAATTGCCTCAGTATAAAGAAACCTTTATGTTTAAAAAAATATTCTTAATGTCTATTTGCATTTTATTTGAATATTTAAGTTTATATTATGAAAATGATATTCCGGATGTTATACCCAAAGAACAAACATTATCAGACCCTAATATAAAACCGGGGTTTCCTCATATAATAGAAAGCTTTTATTATTTTATTATAACAAATATAATATATAAAAGAAATGATAGTTTTAATTTAAGGCAAGATAATGCATATGAAACCATTATTAGATTTTTAGCTATTACTTATAGTTTACTTGGTGAAAGTTTATTAGAAGATAAAGTCTTGACCAACCCCTGGGAACCATTCAAATTAGCAGGGTTTTTCCAGGGGATTCCTAAAAGTATAATTCTTCAAAGATACTATCCCAACCTTGAGAATATAATAGCACAAGCTTACTATAAACACACCGCAAAAATTTTCCTTTTCTCCACCACTCCTTCATCATCTCAATCACGCGGTGGAGCAAGAAAAAATAAAATGATACGACAAATAAAAAAGAAAAAAACAAAAAGAAAACACATAAAAAAGAAAACAAAAAGAAAAATAAAAATAAAAGGAAGAAAACAAAAAGAAGAAAACAAAACGAAAAATAAAAAGAAAAAACGCAAAAAAACACGCCGTAAAAAG
>Ga0075460_10000041_pt1 | contig 36732 bp, 65 predicted proteins | sample DEB08_DNA_3_FD_77580 | JGI IMG/M metagenome (GOLD analysis project Ga0075460, IMG submission 77580) | Aqueous microbial communities from the Delaware River and Bay under freshwater to marine salinity gradient to study organic matter... | ecosystem: Environmental > Aquatic > Marine > Coastal ...
ACTAACTGGATGGGTCCGGTCGGGATGTGGTGGTATCGTGAGCGAAATCTTACCGTGACAAAGACTGTGGTTCAGAAAGAAGATTCTAAGTATACCAGACGTAAGAAGGGTGACATCTACCAGGTAGAGGAAGTAACTCAGCAATGGGGTGGTGGTCGTATTGATATCCGAGGTGAAGGCCTAGGTCCTTATGGCGACGAGATGGGCTTGCCAATCATGCGAGGTGATTGTTACAGACGATTCAGCGAGTGGTTAAATACATTTGAAACAGATGATGTTTGGACTCTTGCTCAGTTGGTTGAGATGTACGAAAAAGACAATCCTAAGATCATTTGGGCTGATGATGTTTTTGGGGATATGGAGAAAAACAATGGATGAATTTAGTGATGGTAAAGCAATTTTTTCAAACAACATGACAAAAGAAGACGTAAATCGAGAAAATGCTCAACAACAGAAAGAAGATATTGAGCATCAGAAAAAACAGATTGACGAGCAGGCAGAAGAAATTAAGCGTCAGCAAGAACTAATTGAAAAGAGATTACGAGGCGAATAACACATGACAAAAGAAGAAAAGATTGTAAATGCAGCATTGCAAGTACAAGCTGGATGCTCTCTTAAAGATTTTCTTGATGATGATGAAATTGAAGAAGCAATATCCATGTTGGCTGATGTTTTGATAGCCACTGGTGTAAGATTGGATCCTGAAGAATGAAAGTCTATATTGGCCCTTATAAAAATTGGTACGGTCCACATCAGCTGGCCAAGACGCTATGCTTTTGGGCTAAGAAGACCGTTGTCGATGAATACGGTATGAAGGACTATCCTGACTATGTCTTCAAGCTCGGTGAGTGGCTTGCATATGGCAAGTGGCGTGGGATTGATAACATTCCTATTGATTCTAAGAATTTATTCATGTCAGTCGATGAGGAGAAGAAGACTTTTCTTTATCATCTGTTAGAATGGATCGAATCAAAGCGTGATCGTAAGATTAAGATTCGTATTGACGAGTACGATACGTGGTCAATGGATCACACTTTGGCGTTGATTACACTTCCTATGCTTAAGCAATTGAAAGAGACTCAACACGGTTCTGCTCGGGTTGACTTGGAAGATGTACCGCCTGAGATGCAACTGGTCAGTACTGAAGACTGGGACGATCAACTGGTGTTCGACTTCTACAACAATCCTGAATCATCAAAGCAAAAAGTTCAATGCGATGTTCATGATCGTTGGAATTGGGTGCTGGATGAGATGATCTTTGCATTTGAGTTTATTGCAGATGACAACAAGCGCTATTCAGATAAGTTCGATGAAGAGGCAAATGCCCGAGTAGCAAACGGGTTGAGGTTGTTTGGTAAGTACTATCAAGGATTATGGGATTGATTATGGAATACAATAGATTTGATTTAGAATGGATGATGGAGTTTTATACGAAATGAACCAGAAAATGCGAGATATAGTTGCCGACTGTATGATTATGAACCCATCGAATATGACACTTCCGGCGGATAGGTTTGATTATGGTAAGTTCGCATCACAAATTATACAAGAATGTGCTAATATAGCATTTGAGTATTCTTTATCAGAACGTACTCGTATTGCCATATTGAACCTATTGAAAGATGAAAATGGAAACCAAAGAGATATTTAAATGGATTGGTATCGCAGTACTTGTATACCTGGTCTTTAACTTACTGATGGCGGCGATGACTTTCGGACAAGCAATGTTGTTTTTTGGATTGTTTAAAAGTCTAATCGCTACAATGTAATGTTCGAAGAATTTTTGTGGACGCTCAAAATATTAGGATGGAAAAATATACTCTTAATGTTTGTTGCATTCCTGTGCGAAATGTCTTTTATAGCGCTAATTATAATTTCGGCCGTACAGCTCGGAAACGCTGGATAAGATAGAATAAATAGCAAACGAAACTTAAAGGGGTTTTTATGACAGCAGAAGCAATACTACCAAGAGTAAAACCAGGAGACGAAGAATTACCAGGAGGTAGTAAATCGTCCCAAGGAAATACAATTATACCTAGACCAAGAACTCAAAAGGTTTGGTGCCGGCAATGTAATGAATTTCATTCGACTATGGATGTACAGGCCACCGGAACAGAAGAAGAAGGTGACAACACCATACTCAAGTTTAGATGTTGGAATAACAACAATGATGGCCAGGTTAATTTGAAAGGCCTTTTGGTTGACGAACATGAAGAAAACACATACGATGAACTACCAATCGAACTAATCCACGAAGGACCAGTAGAGGGTGCCATACTGGACGGAGATGGTACACCAGCAACACCACAGGAGTAAAATATGAATGAATATGAAATTGATTATGAAAAACTTAATGAAACTGAATTGTATGTTACAATTAATCCAGAAGATGTAGAAACTCAATGGGAAATTTCAGATGAGAATTACTGGACTGAATAAAAACCAAGTTGAAATGTTGGAGATGATGTGGTCGTTCGAAACACAGGAAGAACTGGTGGAATGGATGGACACACTTACGGAAAAAGAAGTTCGGCAAGTACAATCTCTATTGGAACTTGTTAGATTTGAATTAATCGAAGAACGAATTAATAGAGATGGTTGTTTTGATGCCATAGTTTACTTACAAAAATATAAATTGTATAATGACTTTCATTAAAAATCCTCCTTCAGAAGAAATATTAGAAGCCTATAAAAAATGGTGGTTTGAAAGAATGAATAATGCGAAATATAGGAATGATAATACAAAAATTCCTCTGCTTCCAGATTTTTTCGAAACATTTACAGCCGGCTGGGAAGCGAAAAAAAATAAATGAAACAAGAATATGATGGAATCTTTTTTACACCTAACCCCGATTCCGATGATGAAAATGAACTTAAACTTTCCTTTTTTGATTTTAAGGACGAGTTCGCCAACAAAGAATCAATAGAGGGTACACAAATCGGCGATAAGTATTATGTTGCTTTTTTTCAACGTGATGAAGAAGGTGATGTTGAATTTGATGGTTCTTTTGAGGCTATCTTTGCCGACCCTAAAGTTTATATACAAAGATTGGCTGGAACAAAAGTTTATGGCTGCATTGTTCGGAAAACAGAAAATTCGGGCGAATGGTTTCAAAATTACCTCACAAATGCTCTGGAAAAAGTTAAAATACGAAAATTGATGACATACTGTAAAGCAATTGTAGATGCCGAAGTGAAAAGGACATGATTATGGAAAATTTTAACACGCCAAGAGGCAAAGAATGGATTCATAGCGTTCTAAAAATGCATGAAACCTCAATAGTGTTCACAAAAAAAGACGGAACTGAGCGAAAAATGCTTTGTACACTCTTGGAAGACAAAATTCCGAGCGAAAAAATGCCAAAAAATTCAGGAAAAGCAAAAAATGAAGATTCTATTGCTGTTTTTGACTTGGAAAAGCAAGACTGGCGCTCATTCCGGTTTGATTCTGTGAAGGAAGTTAATTTTTCAATCGAATAAAATGAAAAAAGCAATATTCACATATCACAATAGACAAATTTCGCCTAAAATTGTGACCTTACAACAAGAAGTCATTGCTAAATTTAGTTCAAAACTAGATATTGACTTTAAAAAGGCGTTTTATTCTGAACCGGATGGTGTAGTTTATCCGGATAATGTGATTGATGTATATTTGAATGAATTATTTTATGAACATGAGTATGATTCTGTTTTAATTTTAGACATTGATTGTATTCCATTGAATAATGATGCTCTAGAAACTACGTTTGAAATGATTTCACGCAATTGGTTGGTTGGAAATGCTCAGAGGTCACACCATTTAGATAATAATCAACACATTTTTTGTGGAGCTTCTTGTGTTGGAATTTCCAAACAACTTTATGAAGAATTGGGTAAACCTTCAGCTGAACCTAGTTCTAGGTCCGATATTTGTGAGGAATATACTTGGTTAGCTGAAGAAACAGGAAAAACTGTTAAATTTTTCAAACCATTAGGATATCAAAAACTTCCATATAATGAAACAAAACCTTGGACACTAAATCATGAAATGAATTCTTATGGAATTGGCACAACTTTTTGTCACGATGATATTCCTTTCTATTATCATCTTTTCCAATCAAGATTAGGTTTATATGATGATTTGTTTATTAGAAAGTGTGAATCAATATTGAGATAAAAGCCGGTTTAGCTCATTTGGTAGAGCAACGCACTTGTAATGCGTAGGTGGTCAGTTCGAATCCGACAACCGGCACCATATTAAAGGAGAAATAAAAATGACAATTGAAGAATATTGGAAGTGGATACACGAAAACGTACAATAAAAATTTGTTATGCGACTGTGGCGGAATAGGTAGACGCAACAGACTTAAAATCTGTCGGCTTAGGCCGTGCCGGTTCGATTCCGGCCAGTCGTACCAATTCTGACCATAGTTCAGCTGGATAGAACAACAGCCTTCTAAGCTGTGGGTCGGGGGTTCGAATCCCTCTGGTCAGGCCAATTCCTCGATAGCTCAGTTGGTAGAGCAGTCCGTGTGTAGCGCAGTCTGGTAGCGCATCTGGTTTGGGACCAGAGGGTCGGAGGTTCGAATCCTTTCACACGGACCATTATGTGAATGTGGTCGAATGGTTAGGCACCGGATTGCAAATCCGGACTATGCAGGTTCGAATCCTGTCATTCACTCCAGGCGCCTATAGCTCAATGGTTAGAGCAGCGGACTCATAATCCGTTGGTTCGGGGTTCAAGTCCCTGTGGGCGCACCATATATATTATTATGAAGAAAATACTTGTTAATGGAACTTTTGATATTTTACACATTGGTCACATATCATTATTGAATTATGCTAAAGGCCTTGGTGATACTTTAACTGTTGCGATTGATGCTGATAAACGGGTAAAAGAAAAAAAAGGTGATAGCCGTCCAATAAATAATCAGTATGATAGAATGGTGATGTTAAATAATTTGAAATCTGTTGACAATGTTATTCTTTTTCATACTGATGAAGATTTGATAGATATAATTAAGAAACACGATGTTTTGGTTAAAGGCTCTGATTATAAAGGTAAAAGTATAATTGGAGAGAAATATGCTAAGGAATTGATTTACTATGACCGAATTGAACCCTACTCAACAACAAAAACGATTGAATATATTGTGTCTAGGTGATTCTTGTATTGACTCCTACCAATTTGGTAATGTCAAACGACTAAGTCCCGAAGCACCTGTTCCAATTTTTGAACCAACTGAAAAAATTGTTTCACAAGGAATGGTTACAAATGTTGTAAATAATTTTTTGAAGTTAGGAGTTACGACTTGTTGTTTATCTGGCCAAGATTATTCAGTTAAAAAAAGATTTATCGATTCTGCTACAAAAAAACATATAATGCGACTTGATGAAAATAAAATTAGTGACCCTATCAAATTTGAAACTGTAGTTAGAAATTTGCAATTGATGAAACAAGTTGATGCTATTGTAATTTCCGATTATGACAAAGGTTCTATTTCAGATAAGTTATTAACGGATTTAAGATTTCATCTTCCTAATGAATTTCATTGTCCGGTTTTTATTGATACGAAGAAAAAAGATTTGGCACGGTTTGATGATTGGTTTGTTAAAATAAACAAAAGAGAATTTGATTCTGCAACATCCACTTGTAAAAATTTAATTGTAACTTTAGGTGAAAAAGGTACTTTGGTTTGGAATGACACAAAAACTGTACCAACCAAAAAAGTTGATGTTATTGATGTATGTGGTGCCGGCGATACTTATTTGGCTGCGTTTACTTACAAATACTTATTGACTAAAGATGTTTATGAAGCTGTAAATTTTGCACATAAAGCAGCAGCTGTTACAGTACAAAAAATTGGAGTTTATGCGCCGACATTGGAGGAAATAAATGTACATAACTGGTAAAATTGATAAAGGTTGGGGACACGAAGACATTTGGGTTTCTAATGAAAAGTATTGCAGCAAGTTTTTACATTTTAAAAAAGACGCAAAATTTTCAATGCACTTTCATGCTGAAAAGGAAGAAACTTGGTATATAATGAGTGGTGAATTTTTATTGCGAGTAATTGATTTGGATGATGCTAGTCAATACGAATTTGTTTTGACTAAAGGTGAAGTGTGGCACAATAAAAAATTACAACCACATCAATTGGTTTGTGTTGAAGAAGGAACTATTTTAGAAGTTTCTACTCCAGATTCTACTGAAGACAACTATAGGATTTTACCCGGAGATTCTCAAACGTGAAGATACTCGTAACTGGTTATAAAGGCTTTATTGGTTCACATATGGCTAGTTCGTTGAGTGAGCATGATGTTGAAGTTTATGATTGGGAACAACCTTATCCTGGTGTTATGGATTATGATTGGGTTATTCACATAGGAGGAATTTCATCAACAACTGAACGTAATATTGAAAAGATATTGCGGCAAAATTATGATTTTTCTTGCCGACTGTTTGATGATTGCAAAACTTTCGGAGTCAATTTTCAATTCGCTTCATCTGCTTCTGTATATGGATTAGGATTAGATTTTAGAGAAAATTCACCACCAGACCCAAGAACGCCTTATGCTTGGTCTAAATATCTTTTTGAACGATATGCTATGAAAAATTTAGGCGGCAACATTGTTCAAATATTTCGTTATTTTAATGTGTATGGTCCTGGTGAAGAACACAAAGGAGACCAAGCCAGTCCATTTACACAATTTGAGAGACAGGTTAAGAAAACCGGTCAGGTTAAAGTTTTCCGTGGAAGTGACGAATTCCGTAGAGACTTTATTCATGTTGATAAAATAGTATCTTTACATAAAAGTTTTTTGAATATACCGGAAAGTGGCATATGGAACTTTGGTACAGGCCGAACCATGAGTTTTATGGAAATAGCCAAAAAATTTACTGATAATATAGTTGAAGTGGATGTACCGGAAAAATTAAAAGATAGTTATCAAAGATACACCTGTGCTGACCCAGCAAAGTTAAAATTGACTTTGAGGACATATAGTTCGACTAAATAGATAGTGCCTTTAAATTATTTCTCTTTGATTTTACTATTTTTTAAAAAAGGGGAAATAATCAAATGAGAAAACTTTTAGTCGCAATCGCAATGGTTACGGCTTGGTCTGGTGTTTACGCTCAGACTTACGATAGCACTACACTTGTAGATACCAATAATAATTCTACATCCACAAGTACGGTCACGAGCACGAATACAAACACCAACACTAATACGAATGTCAATACAAATGACACAACGGTGAATAGCACCTCTACGGCTACGAATACTAACAATAATACAAACACGAACACCAGCACCTCTACGTCTACAAACACCAATAATAGTACCAATACAAATACTAATACATCTACCAGTACCAACACAAATACTAACACGAACCAAAACGTGAATACTGGTGACATGACGAATCGGAACATTAACGATACGAAGATGGAACAAACCATCAAATCTCCACCACCTACAGCTGTTGCACCTTCAATGATGAGTGGCGGTGGAAATGATTTGTGTACGACTGGTGTAAGCGGTGCTGTACAAACACAAATACTAGGTATCTCTGGTGGTTCTACTGTAAGAGATTTGAATTGTGAAAGATTGAAGTTATCTAAAACTCTTTATGATATGGGAATGAAAGTGGCAGCTGTATCTGCATTGTGTCAAGACCGCCGTGTTTTTGATGCAATGTGGAATGCAGGCACACCTTGTCCGTTTGAAGGCATGATTGGTAATGCTGCTAAATTGGCTTGGGAGGCACACCCAAATAAAATTCCTGAATACGAAACGAAGAAAGAAGATGACACTTTCCAAAAGATTGGCATTGGGTTTGGCGTTGCTGCTGTGCTCGGTGTCTTATTCTAACGCACAAGTAAGCACTACTGGTAACCTAATCCAAAACAATGCTTGGACAGGTTGTTGGACACCTACGGCCGATGGCTTTTGGGGTGGGACTTCTGGTGGACCATGTCCTGGTATTAGTAATGATGGGTATGATGGTAGTAATCAAATCATCTTTAGTTATCAACAACAAACGATAAGTCAGACCACTGCTCTGGCAAATGCCTTGCCTAACTCTGGTACTGGTTTACAAGTGAATGGTTATAACTGGCATTGGCACGCAAAGAACTCAAACATCAATGATGGACAGCCTGGTGGTTATGATACTACTGCCTACATTACTGTTGACTTGTTGAATGCTTCAGGCTCTATTCTTGAGTCTGACAAGTATGATTATGGTTATAGGATATCGGATTGGATCAATCCAAGTGGCACAAGGACATACACAAACCCATACAGTTTATCTACGGCCGATTCAATTCGTTTAAGTGTAACTGGTAAAGATGATGGGTTCTGGGCCGGTTACTGGGGTCCAGAGTTCATGCACGTTACTTTAAATGTTAATTATTCAGTAGATCCATGTTATGATAATCCTTTATACTCTCCAACCTGTTCAGGTTTTGCCGCTGCTCTTGCTTCTTTGACGGAAACATCTACAGCAGGAACAACCGATGCAGTCGATGGTGTATCGCAAACTGTTACACCTACTACTGTAGAAATAGTTGAAGAAACAAGTAATGCAGCGGCACCCACTATTGATGCTGGTGGTATTGAAGTGTCCACTACAGGCGAATTATCTGTACCCGATGGCATTCCTGCCGTTGTGAAAGAAACTAAAAAAGAAGAAGAAAAAGAGAAAAAAGAAATCAATTATAGTTTGATTGCAATGGTTGTCAGACAGGCAACTGATTTAACAAATGTAATGAGTGTTGTAAATCAAAGTATCATGCAGTCATCAAGTGTTGCCTCAAATCCAATAACAACAGAACAAGAAGAAGCGATTATTGAACAGGCAACAACAAGTCAAACAACAACGACAACTGCAACAACACAACAACAAGAAAATACAAATCAAACTGTAACGACAGAAACGACAACAGAAAAACCAAAACAACAAACAACGGTTGCTGCTAAAAAACAAGATAATGAAGCAGCAAGCGGTGGTGTTAGTATGAATGACTTTGCTAAAGTACCTTCTGGTTTTGACGCATATCAAACTCAAATGAGAGATGTAGCATTTTATGCACCAAAAGAAATTTACAAAGGTCAAACTAATGTTGATAATCGTAGAGCTATGAGAGCACTTGGATCTGATAGGTTACACCAAGAAATGGTGAGGCAACAATACAAATGAGAGGACCATTATGTTAGCAGAATTAGCCGCTATCAATGCCGCATATGGTGTTATTAAAGAAGTCGTTGGTAATGGTCAAGAATTGTATGCTGCTGGCCAACATATAGCACAATTTTTTAATAGTAAACATGAGTTGCAGAAAAAATTAAATGAGAAACCACCTGACCAAAGAAATCAATTGGAAGAATTTTTTGCATTAGAGGAAATAAAAGCAAGAGAACAAGAATTAAAAGATTTGATGATTATATCTGGCCGACCAGGTATGTGGGATGATTGGTTAAAATTCCAAGCTGACCAAGCTAAAGCTCGGCGTGAAGAAATTGCAAAATTGGAAAGACAAGCTTATTTGAGGAGACAAAAAATTAAAAAATATTTTGATTATTTTTTAATAGCATTTGTTTCGACAGCTGTTGTTGCTGGTATAACATGGTTAATAATTTTTATTTCAACATATAATAATTAAAGGGAGAAAAATATGAGTAATGAACTTACACAAGCGGGTTGGCATCCGGCAGACACAAACGGAGATGGCCAAGTTGATGATTATGAAAGACAGATGTATCTAGAATTCAAACGTAAAGAACTTGAAGACGCTGATGCACAACGTGATGCCATGCGTAAAATGACTTGGTTTGCATTATTTGGAATGTTGTTATATCCAACAACAATTTTTATCACATCAGCATTTGGACTTGATAAAGCTGCTGCTATTATTGGAGATATTGCACCAACATATTTTGTTGCAATTTCTGCTTTAGTTGCTGCTTTTTTTGGTGCCAATGCTTATTCTAACAATAAAAAATCGACAGGTACACCGCCTCCTGCGGCACCATCAGCACCAAGTGTACCTAAACCTTCAGTACCTTCGGTTTCAGTACCAAAACTATAAGGATAAAAAATGTCTAAAAATTTGGATGACCAAGTAGACAAATTGGAAAACGCAGTTGACCCCAATACTGTAATTAGTATTGGGGGATTTAACTTTACTCCAGCAAAAATTATGATTGCTGGAGGTATATTATCTACTGTATTAGGCGGCCTTTATGGTGCATTTGAAGTCTATAAAGACTATATGGATATGAAAGAGGCAATACAATCATATGTTACTCCTGATTTGAGTGATATAAATAAAAATATGGCTGTGTTGAAAGAACAAATGGAAGCAACCTCAAAAGAGGTAACTGTCATTAAAGGTTCAGTTGCTGAGACTGCACAATATACACAAGAAATTAAGAATGATTTAAAAGGTGATATTCGTGGTATCGAGAAAGTAGTAGAAGGTATTGAAAGGTCAACCAAAGAACAACAGAGACAAGTTGACGCCGATTTAAAAACGGCAAGAAATGAAATGAGGGATTTACAGAAAGAAACCGATAAAGGAATCAAAGAAGTAAAAGCCGAAATGGATAAAAAAATTAAAGAAGCGCTTGATAACCCGCTTGCAAATTAATATAGGAGCAAAAAATGTCTTTTGATTTTGAATTTACGCAAGATAAACTTGCACAAATTATTCCAAATGCTGCTTATGGAGTTGATGTTTGGTTTAATGAACTAAATGAACTTTTACCCGTATTTGAAATTAATACGGCACCAAGAGTTGCCGCTTTTATTGCACAGACAGCTCACGAATCCGGAGGATATCGTGCTCTTTCAGAAAATTTAAATTATTCTGGTGATGCTCTTTGCCGAGTTTGGCCAAGACATTTCAATGAAGAAAATAAAGAACAGTATCACCGTAATCCTGAAGCAATTGCAAATCGTGCCTATCGTAATCGTATGGGTAATGGTGATGAAGAATCCGGTGAAGGCTGGGCTTATCGTGGTCGTGGACTCATTCAATTGACAGGTAAAGATAATTATAGTAGATTTGCTGCATATGCTGAAATGGCTGTTGAACAGGCACCAGAATATATTGAAACTCCCCGTGGTGCGGTCCATTCAGCTTGCTGGTTCTGGTATTCTAATGACTTAAACACTTTTGCTGATGCTGGTGATTTTACTGGCATGACTAAACGTATTAATGGTGGTACTATTGGTTTGGAAGACCGTATTAAACATTATGAAGAAGCATTACACCTTTTTGGAGCGTAATATGAAATATATTTTAGGACTATTCATTGCTCTTTCGTTGGCATTTCCAGGTTATGCTGCAACGAAAACTCCCGTTAAAGTTGATTGTTCGGTAAAGAAAAACGCTAAAAAATTGGAATGTAAAGAAGCACCAAAAACCAATGTGAAGGTTGAAGTTAAAAAACCAAAAAAGGTTGATAGAAAAGCACCAAAAAAAGTAGAAAAAAAAGCTGAAGAAAATAATAAAAAATAATTGCCGCAAAGTTACATGAATTGTGTTATACTACGAACAAATGTTTGATGTTTTTGTACACTTTTGGGTAGAGTTTTATTATTTGCCGTATAGAATTATGGGTAAATTTGGATAGATTGCCGCAATAAATATCATTTTGTGATATACTGATGAAACTATGATTATATTTGACTTTAACCAGGTAGCAATATCAAATTTAATGGAACAAATAGGTTCTTCCAAAACTCAGGTCGAGGAGGGGCTTGTTCGTCACATGATATTAAATACCATTCGCACCTATGTGAAAAAATTTAAGCAATCACATGGACCTGAAGTTGTCATTGCTTGTGACAATAAAAATTATTGGCGCCGAGAAATATATCCACATTACAAAGCTTCACGAAAAAAAGCGAGGGAAGCTTCTGGACATGATTGGAATACTATTTTCGAATGCCTGAATAAAATTCGTGATGAACTAAAGGAATTTTCTCCCTATAAAGTTGTTGATGTTCATACCTGTGAAGCAGATGATATTATTGCTACGTTGGTGATGAAACATTCAGCAACACAAAAGGTTATGATTCTTTCCTCCGACAAAGACTTTGCTCAACTACAGAAATACCCTAATGTTGAACAATATTCTCCAATATTAAAGAAATTTATTAAAGAACCTCTGCCTTCAATGCAGTTGAAGCAGTTGATTATTCGTGGAGATAAAGGTGATGGAATTCCAAATATTCTTTCGGCCGATGATACGTTTGTTACTGGTACTAGGCAAAAACCTATTACTGAAACAAAAATTATCAAGTGGATGAATCAGGACGCTAAGGAGTTTTGTACTGAAGATATGTACCGTAATTTTATTCGGAACGAAACTTTAATTGACCTTTCAAAAATACCCGAAAATTTGACGCAAGAGATTCTAAATAAGTATGAAAATAGTGTAGTTCATTCTAAGTCTGAATTTATGAACTACATGATTAGTAACCGACTAAAAAATTTAATTGAAGTGATTGATGAGTTTTAAATGATAAAAGGTAAATTATACACCGAAATTATTTCGGAATTTGAATCGTGTGAAACAAAAAAAGATAGGATGTCTATATTGCAAAAATATGATACTCCTAGGTTTAGAAGTTTTTTAAACTATGTATTGGATGAATCTGTAGAATTCGATGTGCAAATTCCAAACTATCGACCTGCATTAGAACCTGCTGGATTAAACTATACATATCTTGATAATGAAATTCCTAAACTTTACAGATTCATAAAAGGTCATCCTCAACGACCTACTGGACTAACTCCCAAAAAACAAGAACAACTGCTGGTTGTTATTTTAGAATCTTTATATAAAGATGAAGCTGAAATGCTTTGTAAATTAATACAACGAAAATTAAAAATCCCACATTTAACAAATAAATTTATTAAAGAAACTTATAATTAATATATGAAAGTAGCTGTGATTACTCCAACTATTGGAGCAAACACATTATCTCAATGTGTTGAATCTGTACAAAATCAAACCTATGAAAATTTAACCCATTACATTTATTTGGATGGCGAACAACATTATGACAAAATTCATCCTATACTTGGCGAACATTCAGGCCGAAGAACTATCAAAACTACCTCTCTGGAAGAAAATGTTGGTAAAGGTTGGTATGGCCATCGTGTCTATGCTGCTTGTTCCTTTCTCGTTAATGCTGATGTTATATGTTACCTCGATGAAGATAATTTTTATGAGCCTAATCACGTTGAGGGGTTGGTTTCTAAAATTAAAGAAGGCGCTGAATGGGCCTATTCATTAAGGAAAATTTATGATAAACAAGGAAACTATCTCTGTGAAGACAATTGTGAATCGATTGGTAAATGGCCTGTCTATTTTAATGATGAAGTATTTCACATTGATACATCTAGTTTTGCCATACGCCGTGATATTGCTGTTCGGATTGGCCATGCTTGGTACGGCAAATGGGGAGCAGATAGACAATTTTTTGGCACACTAAAACATCACTTTAAAGATTTTGAATGTTCTGGAGAATATACACTTTGTTATAGACTTGATGGTAATGAAGGTTCTGTGAATGAAGAATTTTTCGAAAAGGGTAACAAAATTCAATCGGAAAAGTATGACAATAAATTTCCATGGAAAAAAGAATTTTATAAAAACAATGAAAGAGGACATACGATTGGACCAGGAATCAAAATTGTCCCCTGATAAAAAAACAGCTTTTGTCACCGGCGCCGCAGGATATCTAGGAAGTCATTTGTGTAAGGCCTTGAAAAATGATGGGTGGAATGTTGTAGGTTTTGGCCATAGAAGATATACAAAAAATCCATATATTGATATAATGCACTATGGAGATATTCGTGACCAAGAGTCTTTATATTATATTTTTGATAAGGTAAAAATTGACACCGTTTTCCATTTGGCGGGCAGAATTGAATCAGGCATATCTTTTGCGGAGCCAACAGAGTTTTATTCTGTTAATGCGGGTGGTACCACAATATTATTGAATGTTATGAAAAAATATGATATTGAGAATATTGTGTTTTCATCAACTGCTGCCGTATACAAAACAAAAAACACTCCTATCAAAGAAGATGATGAGAAAGATGATAATTCTCCTTACGGTTATTCAAAACTTTTTGCTGAAAAAGCTATTGAGGCTTCTGGTTTAAATTATGTAATTTTTAGATATTTCAATTTAACAGGTGCCGACCCATCTGGAGAATTTGGTGAAGCTCATGAACCAGAAACACATTTGATACCTAGACTCATATTAAATTCTGAAAATTTTGAGATTAATGGTAACGACCATGAAACAATAGACGGAACTTGTGTCAGAGATTATGTCCATGTTTCAGACGTTTCGGATATACATTCTAAAGCAGGAAATTATTTAATGTCTGGAAATAAATCTGTAATTTTAAACATAGGTACAGGCAAAGGATACTCTATATTGGAAGTGGTCTCAGAACTTGAAAAAATTATAGATAAGAATATACCAATAAAATTTTTACCTAAAAGACCGGGTGATGCTTCTAGTTTAATTGCCGATATTACTCTTGCCCAAAAGATATTGAATTACCAGCCAAAACATGATATAATCTCAATGTTAAAAACAGCACACAGATGGTATAAAAAATGATAATGATGGAAAAAAATGATGATATTATAACTGCTGAAGATAAAATATCTTTGGAGTTTTTGGAAAACCATGTACATTTCATAAACGGTGACATTAACGAAGATACTGTAGGGAAAGCTATTCGTTGGATTATCTATGAAAATCTAAAAGGTTCTGCTGCTTTGACTTTGTACATCAATTCTGATGGTGGTAATTTACCTGATGCTTTTGCTTTAATTGATGTTATGCGTATGTCTAAATGCCCGGTTCGAACAATAGGAATTGGCTCTATTTGTTCCGCTGCATTTTTGATTTTTGCAGCTGGCACTACCGGACAAAGATTGATTGGAAAAAACACTCAAATAATGTGTCACCAATTTTATACCGATAGTGAAGGTAAATATCACGATTTGAAAACTAAAATTAAAGAAGATGATAGAATGAACAAGAGAATGGTTGATTTACTTGTTTATTGTTCATCATTGACAGAAAAAGAAGTGAAAAATAAACTTTTACCCGCAAGCGATGTTTGGTTGTCAGCTGAAGACCTTTTATCATTTCATTTAGCAGATAACATTATTTTTTAGGAAGGAAGGAAAATAAATATGATTTCTGGTGGTAAAAAATACCAAAAAACTATTAAAACAAAGTACAAAAAAAATGAAGCCGACCAATCGGTATTTGAAAAAGAAAAAAATAAAAAAAGACATCACGATAAATCATATTATAGATTAATGAGAGAGGAGAAAGAAGATTATGCCCTCTGAAGAAATAAAACCAACAATTCAAGTTCCTAGTGAAAAAAAATCTGTAATTATGGAATCAATTAGAGAGAAACAAAGTAAATTATTTAAAGCAAGATTGGAACATATGAATCCGGATTTGAATATCAAATCTAAATTAACAAGTTTAAATTTAAAAAAATATGTTAAGGACGAATAATATGAATTCTTACCGAAAAGAGTTGAAACTGAAAATTAGTGAGTTGGAAGAAAAAATTCTGAATGATGTTGGTGAAAAACAAAAATTGGAATTAGAATTAGCTAGACTCAAATTGGCAGAATTTGAAGAAGATTTGGTCGAAAGTAAAAACCAACAATTATTGAATGGTTAGTAAGCACTAACCTACTGTTGTTTTTATACAACAAATACGCTTGACATTTCCATTGGTTGTGTTATACTCCAAGAACTATGGAAATTTTAAAAGAAATTACTAATTGGCAAGTCGATTATCGGCAGCCAAATCATACTTATTTAATTAATAATAAAAATCAAATAATTGCCTATGCAAAATGGCATTCAAATGATATTATGATATTTAAAACCAGAAGTGTTTTGAATAAACGATATCGCAAATTTGAAAAAGTTAATCATTCTGGATTATCTAAATTAATTAATCAATTTAAATCAGAAGATAATAAATCTGAAAACAAAAGTACTACTTTTACTAAAAGTATTAATACTCGTATATTTAAAGTTAAATCTAAAGATAAAGAATATAATGTAGAATATAATACTTTAGGTCACTATTTTGTCTGTTCTTGTGTAGGTTTTGGTTACAGACGAAAGTGCCGCCATGTTGATGCTGTTGCAAAAAAGATACAGCCCACAAAAAACGCTTGACAATTTTGCCTAAACCTGTATAATCCATTCCATGATGATTGAAAAGGAAATTGAAATGACCGAATTCGAAACCAAGTGCTACGGTATGTCAGAGCAAGATATCCGTGAGCAGTACATGAAATCCATCACTGCTAAGTGCTCCGGTCTGGAGATGGTTGTTGCTAGCATTCTGTCCGACTGCCAGGAAATGTTGGTCTGCGGTGATGATCGTGAAGATATTCGTAAGCAGTTAAATGTTGCAAAATTCATTTTGTTTGAGATGAGCGATGCAAAGGAGTCTGTATGAAAAAAATTGACAATTTTGTAATTTCTTCTGTTGTAAAAAATATTGTTGAAATGGATGATGAGCAGATTTACTGTTTAGCGGAACTATTAATTGATTATCCGCAAAAAGCTGAACGACTATCGAATTCAATTAATTTTGCATTTATGGACCGTCAGTTAACCGCTGTTGAAGTACAAGAACCTATTTGTTAAGGATTTATTATGTTTTTGGTTTGCCTTGGTTTCATGTTGGTGTTTGGTGCTGTGGGCGGCATGGAAACCGACCTTTCGGGTCAATACTTTGCCTCACAATTAGTTTTTGCTGTGTTAGGATTGGTATTGATGTATGTTGGTACCGTTCAAATCAATAACAAACAATGATTATTTACACCCGATTCAAAAAAAGCAAAAAGAAGAAGCCTACTGCTAAGCAGCGTGAGCTTCAAGCTTCTTGGGAAGAATTGATTAAAAAAACTGCTTTGAAAACCGTGGCTAAGCCACCGGTAGGTTTGACGCCATATACAGAACCAAAAATTTATCGGCGTGAAACTCAAAATTACCCAAGTTTAGATACCGGCGCTGGGTTATGCACCAAGCCAATTCATGGCAAAGTATACACTGGTACTGCTATGAAAGGTATTGGCACTTTGCATAAATCCAATGCCGTTCCAATTTTCTCCGATGAAGAAGCTCGAGACCAGGCTGCAATGCGGAGGTAATACTAAAGTATTACTTTTTAATGGTTGTATTTTTACAACATTACCAAAAAATGCTTGCCTTTTTCTGTGGATTTGATATAATCCTTCCATAGAGAGTTGAGAAGGAAACAAGATTATGAAACTGCTGTCAACCGGTAACCCAAAAGTTTTAAAAGGACTAAAACAAGGTTTTAATACTTATATCTTACATTTGGCACCAGCTAGTGTATCTGGTTATGAGACTTGTCCAAAACGGACTGCTGGTTGCACCTCCGCTTGTTTGAATACTGCTGGTCGTGGTGGTATGTTCAAAAAAGGCGAAAACACCAATGCAATTCAAAAAGCTCGTATTCGTAAGACCAAAATGTTTTTCGAAAACCGTGTTGAGTTTTTCTCACAATTGGTAAAAGATATTGAATTGGCGATTAAACAATCTGCCAAAAAAGATTTGACTCCCGTTTTTCGTTTGAATGGTACCAGTGACCTTGCTTTCGAAAAATATGAAGTGGTTCGAAATGGTAAAATGTTTCGCAATATTTTCGCTGCGTTCCCTGAAGTCCAATTTTATGATTACACTAAGGTGCTAGGTCGCAAAGTGAATCAAATTGAAAATTATCAATTGACTTTTTCTGCCGCTGATGGCAATGATGCTGATGTGACAAAAGCAATTGCTCAAGGTTATAATGTTGCTGTCGTGTTTGGTCTGAAAAAGACTGAAGCGATGCCTGAAAATTATCTTGGTATGCCAGTTTTCAATGGTGATGAAAGTGACCTACGTTTTCTGGATCCAAAAAATGTTGTAGTTGGTTTGTATGCCAAAGGTAAAGCGAAAAAAGATACCTCTGGTTTTGTGAAATATCCTACTTTTATGTTGAAAGCTGCTTAATATAATGACTGAATTTGAAGGTATTGAATATGATGATAGGCACGGCGGCCCGTTTGACCGTGGTGCTGCTGATAGTTGGTACAATCGTGGAATCAATCCGCACTTTTATGTAGGCGACACGGGTTCAAGCACTCGTATTGAAATTACAAACTATGATTCGGATGCATATGAATCCTACATTGCTGGTTATAATTGGAATGAACAGTTTGGTGGAAAGAAGGAGTGGTAGGATGTACGAAGAAGTAAATTTTGAATTGCAACTTTTGGCTGATGAAGTTAAATTACAAAATGAAGAAGAAATTTATAATGATATGATTGACCAAATGTGTGCTGAACACGATATGCAAATGTATGCTTGTTATTCATATGATTTAGACGCAGAATTTTATGGAGTGAATTAACATGAATTTAAAATATTATCGTTCACCTATTCAAGAAATGTCTTTCTATAAAAATATTCCAATGACTAAATGTAACAAACAGTCATTGGATGTGATTAGACGGATTTTGGACTTTCCAATCCGAATCCGCTATCGTGGGCCTCGACCATTTGATGGGAGAAGTTCACTAAATCGGCAATCCACTTGTCTCAAAAAGTATGCTACAAGCTTTGCCGTTTATGCTGACTATTCTCGGTAAACATAAAAAAAGTGCTTGCCAAATGGTCTTGTTTGTGTTAGAATTATGTCCTCTAAATTAATTAAGGAGTTTTATTATGGCTCGTGGTAAATCTACGAAACTGAAACCTTTCGAAAAGCTGTTGACCGTTATGGTCTCTGGCAAACCGGTGACGCTTGAAGAAATTGAAGCAACACTCGGCAACGAAATTCATATGTATCGAATTTCAACCTATATTTGGCATATTAAAACATTTGCCAATGGCGTTGTAAAGGCTATCAAAGATGGCCGAAAAGTTACTGCTTATCAGGTCACAAATGTTGACAAGATTAAGGAGTATTTCCGTATTACTGGTATTGACCCTAGCAAATTTGTTCCTGGTCAAGCCGACAAGATTGTTCGTGCTAAGAAAAAAGTTGTTTCTAGCAAAGTGAATAAACTTGTAGATTTGAAGGCGAAGCCTCAACAAAAAAATGTTGTTGAAACCGAGGACATTGAAGTCGTTGAGGTTACTGAGCAATAGACGTTCCGCTTTGTTAGCGGATACTATGACCCGTAGGATGAGAAGTGGGGTGACTCCCAAGGGTGGTTCCAGTCTTACCAAACTGGCGCTGGCAATGCGAGAACGGTCCCTGTCGGGGAGCGGGTGGAAGGAGCGTATGCTCTATAATTACCGCCGGGGGACGCAGAGCATTTTTTTATAGGGTTGTTATGAACGAAAAACAAGAAGAAGTTTTACGAATAGCACAAGAGGAATGCGCTGAAGTGATACAGGCTATTTCCAAAGTGTTTAGATTTGGATTGCACACAGAACATAATGGCAAAACAAACCAATCAAGCTTGACTGATGAAGTTGGCGATTTACTTTGTATGATTGAATTATTTTCCGAATTTGGTGTTTTGGATAAAAACAGAATTAAATTTTGTGCTTTGAAGAAACGTGAGAAACTGGAAAAGTGGTCGAGTATTTTTAAAAATGAAATTGAAGAATATCGTGCCGCCGGCGTTATCTAAAATCACATTATCTCTGTTGTTTGTTTCTGGTGTTTCTATGGCATCAGAAACTTTTGGTTCTGGTGAATACCGATTTGGTCCGGATACATCGGAGAATTTTGCTTGTGAGATGGCCGAAATAAAAGCTAAAGAAAATGCCATATCAAACTTTTTAGGCGAGACTGTAGAGTTTTCCTCACAGAGAAGTTGTATAAATGCACATTGTGATTTTAATGACCAAATTGTTTTGGATTCAAAAGGTGTTATAAAGAGTGTTTCAAGCTTACACAAAACAGTTCTGGTAAGAGAAGGTTATAAAAATTGTGTCGTTAAAGTTAAGGCTGATGTTGTAGAAATAAAATCAAATATTAAATTTCGGGTTGATGGTAAACTGGATTATTTTTATGGTGATTTAGTTGATTTTTCTTTGATGTCGAATAAACCTGGCCACGTTTATATTTTTAATTATTTTTCCGGCGAATACACACATATAATCAATGCTCAAATTTTTAGACAAAATACCGCAATACCAATCAATCAATTGACAGCATATTTACCAAAATATTTGGATTATTCAAAAGAACTTATGGTTTTTGTTTTTACCGAAAAACCAATTAGGCAAATAAAATACAAGTATGCCGCAAATGAAATGAAAAATATGATACTATCCATACCTGTAGAAAGTAGGAAAGTTGTTTATCGTTATTTAACTATACGCAGGAAAGTAAAATGAAAAAAACTCTTATTGTATTACCTCTAGTCCTTGCCATGACGGCTTGTTCTAGTTTAAAATACTCACAAGATATTGCAATTGAAGCACCAAAAATCGGAACATCTCCCGGTGATGAAGTGAAATATCCTGATTGGTATGTTGCTAGTGTTGATGACAAGGCCTTGTATTCCGTTGCTACTGAATATTCTTCTGATATGCAATTTGCTGTTGATAAAGCAATGTTATCCGGCAAACGTGAATTGGCTTCTAATTTCTCGTCACATATTAATGGTATGTTGAAAGATTATGCAGCTGAAGTTGGCGATTCTAGTGATTCTGTGATTAGAGATATTGACCGAACGACAAAGATGGTCGTTTCTCAAGTGAATCTAATTGGCGTACAAAGAACCAATTTTAAAATTGTACATGAAAAAACTGGTTATCGTGCTTTCGTAAAACTCCGTTATGCAACTGATGATTCTAACCGAGTTTTGCTGTCAGAAATTAAAAAGAACTCAAAATTGAAAGCCAAACTTCAAGGTTCAAAATCATTTAAAGAGATGGAAGAATCCATAGAAAAAATTGAAAGTACTAATTAATTATCTCAAGTATTCCGGTATATGGGTTGGGTTTGTTCTTAACCCATATCATTGGGAATTTAAGTATCAAACAAAATCAAAAGAGTTTCCGGACAACTACAACTTATTCGATAATTGCATTTATTGTGGTCCAGTTTGGATTCGTTTAGTCATTGATGATGGGAGATGGTAGTGAAAAAAAGTATAGATAAGATTTTTGATTTAGAACAATCAATCATGCAATGTTGGAATGTAATTGATGACATTAAATTGGTTACACAACAAGTTTATGACCGGCCAAAACCACTTACAGAAGATGAATTAGGAAATCTTTTGATTGGTTTAGAATCAATGTATCAATTAAAATTCGAAAAACTTTGGAGCGAGTTTGAAGATATTTGTAAAGATTATCATAAATATCGAAAAATTGCTGAGTCCGTTCAGGATGATATGAAGTGAATATTTTTTATCTTGACGCCAACCCTAAAATCTGTGCTGAAATGCATTGTGATAAACATTGTGTAAAGATGATTATCGAATATGCACAACTTATGTCAACAGCACACCGCATACTCGATGGTCAAGAATATATGGGTTTGACGGCCAATGGTCGTAAGATTCGGCGCTGGCGTATGGATGATGAAAAACTAGAAAATGGTTTGATGAAGGCATCACACATAAATCATCCGTCAAACATCTGGCTTCGTCAAAGTGGTGAAAACTATGATTGGCTTTTAAAGATGTGGTTGCATTTGATTTCTGAATACACACATCGTTATGGTAAACAACACGCTTGTGAAAAGTATATTGATTTTTTGTATTTCAAACCAAAAAATATTCCAAACGGAAAATTTACTGAGCCGACGCCAGCAATGCCAGATGACTGTAAGATTACCAATGATTCTATAGCGTCCTATCATAAATATTACATAGACAAGAAAATTTCTTTCGCAAAGTGGACTAAACGTGAAGTTCCACTTTGGTTTAAAAATGGAATTGGAATAAATATTAATAATGCCAACTTACAGTTTCTACAACAATCAAACTAATGAATCGTTTGATGCCTTCATGAAAATAAGTGAGAGAGAAGATTACTTAAAAAATAATCCTCATATCACTTCAATAGTCTCTGCACCCGCCTTGGTCTCGGGTGTATCTACAACAAACAAAGTTCCCGATGGTTTTAAGGATGTGCTTGCTAAAACAGCAGAAGCACATCCTTCTTCACCATTGGCACAGAAATATGGTAAAAAATCCTCCAAACAAATAAAGACGGAAAGTATCGTCAAAAAACATTTAGGAATTTGAGTGTATTTGTTATGATATTTTTTAACAAAAAGGAGAAGCCTATGGCCAAGCGTTCAATGCAAAAGAAAGTAGCATTACTTCAACAGAAATGGGATGGTGATTTAAAAGATAAGGAGGAAGAAGACCCAAGATGGAGTAATCAAGAAGTTGCAAAGAACCGACAAAAAGCCATATATGAACAGAACCCATGGTTAGAATATAACATGACTTGTTCAGAGTGGTATGAAAAAATAATTAAACCAACATTAATGAAGGAAGCTGCTTAGTAATATTATGAATTTTTGTCATGTTAAATTGGATGAGTTGAATTTCGAAATGGAATCAGAAACCACGGAAAGGGGTAGAGTCTATAAAGTTCCAGGAGGAGGACTCTACCCTTCTATCACAACAGTATTATCATCATACAATAAAAAAGCTCTGATGGAATGGCGCAAAAGAGTTGGTGAAGAAGAAGCTAATCGTGTAGCTAAAGCTGCATCTGGTCGTGGAACCAGATTACACAATACGGTTGAGAAATATCTCCTTAATGAGTTGACTGACGTTAAAATAAAAACTATGATGCCTGACATTAAGGAAATGTTTTTCGATATGCGTAAAATCATTGATGAGAATATTGGTGATATTTATGGTATTGAACAACCACTTTATTCCCACAAATTAAGACTCGCAGGCCGTTGTGATTGTATTGCGGAATGGAATGGACAGTTATCAATCGTGGACTGGAAGACCGCAAGTAGAGCCAAAGACAAAGAACATATAAAGAACTATTTTATGCAGGCTACGGCTTATGCAGAAATGTTTGAAGAACTGACCGGAAAGGCAATAGACACAATTGTTGTGGCGATAGCTGTGCAAAGTGAATCTCCGCAGGTGTTCATTGAGAGTAAGTATAAATACCTTCTCCCTTTAAATGAATATAACGAAAGGTACCAGAGATGAAAAGTATACTGGCAGCGCTTTTGATTATGTTGCCGGTGATTGGTTTTGCTGAACCAAAAAAGAAAGAAGAATCTAAGCCGTTAATGATGAATGTGGAAACAATGTGCAATGATTCATCATTATTAGATTTGGTTATGTTTAAATATGGTGAAATGCCTGTTATAAAAATGGAATCAATTCGTAGTTTAACTAAAGGAGATGATACTACGTCATTTGTTTCAGTTTTATTTGTTAATCAAAAAACAAGAAGTTGGACTTTGATTGAAGAACGAGGACCCTTATATTGTGTTATTGGTGTTGGAGTGAACATTCGAATTTTTTCTGATAAACAATCTGAGGAACAAACTAAATATTATTGATATATTGCTGTATGAAGCAATGAGAAAGGTGTCTTGGACGGCGGTTCGACTCCGCCCACCTCCACCATAAGCACACTGGCCTTTGGGTGTAGTCCGTAAGGATCAAGAGATAATTTCAAAGACCCCATATAACCAAGTTAGTGTGCTTTTGATGGGGGTGTACAGGTTTCGACAGGGCAATGAGTAACAGAGTGGACAGCACGGTAATGTGAAAACCGTAGGGTTGGGACTACCCGGCCGAAGAAGCAAAAAGAGTAAATGCAAACGATGAAAGATTTGCACTGGCAGCTTAATCGCTGACCGGAGTTTTTGTGGGGAGGTTTTGACTTGGCAACAGAATAAAACTTCCCTTTATAATTATGTACTCAATATTAGAAGATTGTAGTCCTTACTACATTAAATTTAGATATGATAATTTAGAAAATGATTTGGCTCTGATCAAATCATATATTCCAGACACATCTAAATTTACTCGTGGATTTACACATCACGCATTACCAGAGAGTGATGGCGAACGAATCCTTAGTGCTCTTCCTATGTCACAATCATTACGATTGAGAAAAGAAAGAGTATCATTCTTCATTACAAAACCTGGATATTATTACCGCGCACATAAAGACGGTCTTAATACTCGTATCAGCATTAATTATATGTTACGCGTTGAAGATACCGATTGTCTTACAAGTTGGTATCCAGACAATATTGCTGGGTTATATAATATGGATTATGAAGGTGGGCACTCTAGGGAACTCGTTGATTTTGATCCTAGAACTCACGAACCATTAAAAAGATTAAACTTTAAACAAGACGAATTAGTATTATTCAACACAGAGATATACCACGATTTTGATAATAGTAAATCTAATAATGAAAGAATCGTTTTAACTCTTAGATCATATGAATATGATACGTTATATTTTGATAAAGCAAGAAAAAGGCTTTTTGGGTGATTACGCATAAAATACGAGACGATTCAAATGAATACGTTATGGACTTATTAGCCGATGGGTTAATGGATACTGCTGAAGTAAATTATAATCCTCTTTATGAAAATTTATCCCAAAACTTATTTAAAAAAATAAGATCAGGGATCTTTAAAAATAGTTCCTATATCGTATTGGAAGATGACAATGGTTATGTTGGTAGTTCTGGGTGGTATGAGTATGATGAAAATACAGCAATAGTATTTGTTAGAACATATTTAAGAAAAGATATGAGACAAAAACATTTATTGTCTAAATATTTCTTGCCTGAATTCTTTAGTCTTAAATATAAAAAATTATGGATTACAGTAAACGAACACAATAAAGCACTTGTTAATGGATTTACACGTGTTGGTAAAAGTAAAGGTTCATCCGTTGGCTTTAGTTGGAATAAAGAATATGCAAAATTCAAACCCATTGGGACTAAATATATAAATGGACTTGAACAATATATTATAGAATATGAAAAATGAATTATACCCAAAATAACCACATCTATTACACAATTGGTAATAGAAAATTTGGTTATAGAAATTCCTCAATAGAAAGATATAACGTACATGTTGGAAAGATAGATCCTGACATTTATCGCACGAGTTCTTTTAGACAGGAATTAAACAAAACTGCCGATTCAGTTTATAGGGAATATGGAAAAGATTTAGTCGTATTCTTTAGTGGGGGAACTGATAGCGAAATTGTTCTTCGTAATTTTATTGATATAGGAATTAAACCCAAGGTAGCAATTATATCATTTAAGGATAAATCTAACTTCGAGGATGTTACATACGCATTAAATGTTACAAAAGAACTTGGTATTAAACCAGATGTAATCACACATGACATGCAAGAGTTTTATTACTCTGGCAACGCAGAGGAATTTGCACAGGAAATTCACTGCACACAACTTGCGTATCTTAATGTTTATTATACAGCAAAGCAAATTGCCGCGCCAACCGTAATGGGCGGTGAGTTATTATTGCGAAAACACTTCACAACACCGTCTGAGTATTATTGGTATTATGTACTTCGTGAAAACGAGGATTGTAGTGCAATGAGATTCTCAGAGAAGTATAAAATACCCATCGTTAATGAATGGTTCAGCTATACACCAGAGTTAATGATGTATTACCTGGAGCATCCGATGATTCAAAAGCTTACACAAGAACAAAATCATAAATTGGCTTCTGTAAGCACAAAGAATCAAGTATTGAAGGAATTATATCCAGAGGTGAAATACAGAAAAAAGACACACGGTTTTGAGCATTTAATAGCATTTAATTACACAGCGTATACGAATTTGCGAAATAAGATGATACCAAGATTTACTGGTGATATTGATGGTATTAAATTAACCGACATGATTGAATGGATAAAAAATGGAAATAGTAAAACTTAATTCATCACATGCGGATTTGGTTGAGCATTTATTCTTTGAGAATAATAAGTTTATGGAAGAAAAAACCCTGGATTATGAAACCAGATTTATTCACTATATGCAATTCTGTGAAACATATCTCAAAGATTTACCTAATCATCACGCGTATGGTATCATTAAAGATAATTTAGTAACTGCGTATATTTCTTTTTACGAAAGCGTGGAAGAACCAAGTTGGTATTGCACGATGATTAGAAGTGATAGCGAAATAAAAATAAAACATTTATTGGACGCAGCAATAAAACATAATGAGGAAAAGAATAGATATAAATTTTATACCCTGATGAACGCTCGACATAAAAACAATGAATACATGAGAAGATTTATCTTTAGTGATTGGGCTAAAGAACGATATGATTATTTCGATGAATACGTTGTAGAGAAACATAATAAGTCGATTTTTAATCATCATTTTGAAATTCTTTTTAACCGTAGCCTTTTACCTGTTGATACCGTTGTGCGTTGTACATTTCTAAAAAAACAATATCGGATATTATGAAAAATATACCACTAAGTTTTTTTGTACATTTACCAGCAATTGTTTTTGGTCTAATTAGTCTTTTATCTTTTTGTATGGGGTTTGTGCCAATTGAATATCTTTGGTTAAGCTTTGCGATGTGGATTTTTATTTCCGGTCTTGGAATTGCTGTTGGTTATCATAGAGTTTTTAGCCATAAAACACATACGTTACCGGTATGGAAAGAGAACATTATTCTTTTCTTTGCTATATTTGCCGCACAAGGTTCTAGTATTTTTTGGGCAGCAGTTCACCGTGGCATACATCATCGCCATACTGATACGGATAAAGATGTTCACAGTCCAAATACAAAAAGCTTTTGGGAATCATTTTTATTTTGGCATTATAGATTAAATAAAGAAAGTTTAAATCTTAAATACGCCGTAGATTTACTTAAAAAACCAAATCACGTTTGGTTTCACAAATACTATGTTCACATACTCTGGTTCGTTCCAATACTAGTAGCTTTATATAGTTTACCATTATCAATGGCGCTGTTTGGTTTACCGATGCTTTTTTGTAATTTACAGGATAACTTAGTTAATGTAATAGGTCATAAAAAGTGTTTAATCGGTTATCGTAACTTTAATACTACGGACAAAAGCTATAACAATCCTATTTTTGGATTTTTAACCTGGGGACAGGCCTGGCATAATAACCATCATCACGATCCAAAAAAATTTAACTTTGGTGTAAAATGGTGGGAATTCGACCCATGCAGGATATTTCTATATGTACTATAAACAATTTGAAATATCAGCAAAAAGTGAAATATCTGAATTTGATATAGAATATTTTAAGGGTAATTTTCTTAGATCATACGGCGATAAAATATTTCATTACGATATTGCTGATTATGATTATTTAAATTTATTTTTTCACCACTTAAAATTTAAACATAAACCTGATTTTATTTGGTATAATGAAATATACCCTACTAATTATTTGGGTGCTCATATTGATCATGGACCAGAATGTTCTCTGAATTATTATATTCAGTGTGGGGAGGCAGTGACTTCGTTCTATGAAGTTATTAATAACAACCCAATAAAAGCACAGTGTACCGCACCAATTAATACTAATAATCTATATTTTGAAGAAGATTTATTATTAGTAGATTCTTTTAAAGCACGAGATAATACCTCATTTTTACTTAACGTATCCAAAGTTCACAGTGTAAAAAATATACAAACAACTCGTAAATTTATATCATGGAGTTGGAAAGATATAACATTTAACGAAATAGCTGAAGGCATATACACCATTTAAAAATGAAAATATTAAATCAAATAGAAAATATATGCTATAACATTCCAATTCAATGTAATATTGATATTGCGCTTCTTGATTTGGATAATTTATTTTATCAACTAGGTATTACAGAAGATTACATTGAAAAAAATAGAACGATAAATTTATCTCATTTACCAGAATTAAAAAATGAAGATAGATGGAAAAAATATTCCGGTAATCATTTCACTGTCTCTAATGATAATAAGAGAGAAGGTGATTTTGTAAAATTTCTTGATGAATTAACCGGATCATATCTAAAGGAAATCATAGATAAAATTTATGATTATCATTTAAAAAAATTCGACGCTCCCTTTGCCGGCAGAGCTCAATTAATCACTCTACCACCTGGCGTGTGTTATACATTGCATAGAGATTTGCACACAAAACATCGATATCATATACCATTAAAGACACACAAGGATATAGTTTGGATGTTTAAAAATGATAATGAAGATCCAAAGTTACTGCATATGCCTGCCGATGGTAATATCTGGTATCTAGATCCAATTACCATCAAACACACTGTGATGAATATGTCACCAATTCACAGATGGCATATCCTATTGACGAGTGAAAAATGAATATAGAAAACATAAGAGAAAAATGGGGGACAAGTATTCGTGCATCATATGACGAGATAATTGATGCCGGGCCTGTGTTTTGGAAAGAACTAGGTTATAAAAGAAGTTTTATATTATTTAAAGATCTGGGTAGATTACCACCAATACAATACTATAACATAATAAGTCTTTTTGGTCGGCCTTGGTCTAAAGAGGAATATTTCTATTCACAAGAAGGTGGTTATAATATTGAGCCTGGTAAAGCGTTATCAATATTTAGCAATATTATTTCACCCAGACTAGGTGAAAATCCAATGCCCTGGCACTCGGACATACCTAATCATGGCGAAGGATCATTTCCGTGGCGATCGCTGTATTTAACTAAAAATCCAAATCCAAAAGCCGGTCTAACTACCTGGTTAAATTTAGAATTGGATATTATAGAACCTGACGAGGATGATTTTAATCTTTATTCAAATATAGAAATATTAAATCAAAGTTGGTATCGTAAGGATGAGGAAATAAATCTACAATCTTTTATAAAAACACATCCTATTACCGGTAAAAAATCTTTAAGGGCTAATTATTTTGTGCACGGCAATAACATCGATGATAAACCGTGGATAAAAGAAACGTATTTAAAGGGTGTGAAAATTGAACCCTATGAATTACTTGGGCCAATATATAAAAAACTTTCAATAAGAGAAGATCTCACCTATACACATACTTGGGATTTATATGATTTAATTATCTATGATAATTGGAATTTTGTACACCGTCGATCTCATTTACAATTAAAAAGTGGTGAAGAAAGATCATTTCTTAGAGCAAATATAGCACATGATACCAGTACGAATACTTGATAAAATACCTACTGATATTTTTACTCATTGTAAAGATGAAATAAAAAATATCAATTGGGATTCAGTACAGGATTTAAGAAAAACAAATTCTGTATTTTCAACAAGTACAGCAATTCATCTTAGAGTACATGATGCACCAGACGGCACACCTCACACAGTTAAGGATATGTCACAATATGTTGAGTGTAGAGATACTGCTTTTAGAAAAGAATTTCCCAACACAAACACTCTTATAGAATGTGTATATAATATGGTAACCGGTTGTAAACTTGGTCGTATAATGATTGTAAAACTATTACCTGGTGGGGAAATAACAGAACACATTGACCCAGGTAAATATTTTCAATCATACCATAGATTCCATGTTCCAATCATTACAAATAGTGATGTGAAATTTTTTGGACCCAATGGTACAAATGCTACACATATGCCAATTGGATTTTTATCTCAACTTAATAATAGACAATTACACTCAGCAAGTAATAAAGGCGCTGATTATAGAGTTCACATTATAGTTGATATTAACTCTGCAGATAAAAAATACAATTTTTAAGTCATAATAGGATATTCAATATCATACTTTTTGCAATGTGTTATAGTTGCTTCAATATATTCATCTGTTCTATCTATCTTATCTTCAAAAAATTGAGAGGAAATAAATTTATAATTATTTAATGGAACTTGATGTATATTATGACCATTAAATCCACCCCAATACGGAAGATGTTCGTCACAAAAATAATTCAAATAATTATCAGTAAAAAGATTCCAGTCTATTAAATCTTTCCAATATTTTAGTTCTGGATATTCTTCAATTAGATTAAAATGTGGTTCTGGAAATTCAAGCCAAACATACTTATTTTCTCTGTGTTTACTGGCAAAATAACCTTTACCCCCTAATAGATGAATTTCTCTATATAATTCAAAATCCCAAGGACACATATGAATTTGACGATAACATCGATCTTTTAAAAAATTTTGAGCAAATACTATAGCTTCATAACATTTTTTTAAATGATATGGTTCACTATAACATGTTTCATAATAATTTCTTTTTACAGTAGGATATGCTGGTCCGGTAGAATAAAATCTAAAACCAGAATCTACAACATTTCCGTCTAATCCATATGTTCGATAAAAAGATAATTCGTTTTGAACATGTGGCGGCAGTTTTTCTTTTTCAGGGAATTGAATGTCTTTATTATGTTTAGTGCTATCAAAATGAAGGTCTATTCTATCCACTGGGGCCCAATGAATTATTACAGTCGTTTCTTTATCAATGTAATTTTGATTTGTAAGTAAAGCATTAATAGGCCATTCATTTCCGGTGCCATTAATGCCTAATGATTTTACTTCACACTGCGTTATATTTTGAATTATATCTTGAAAGGAATGGTCGTCAAGTTTATTTTCGTCCCCATATATTCTTCCGTTTAAATAGCTAGGATTAAAAAAACTACCACCAATTAAAATTACTTTTTTCATATTTAAAGTTTATAAATACATATCTATTTACAAATAATGAAAGGCTATCCAAATGAAAAACAAGATTAACCATTTAGAAGATCACACAATGACTTACTGGGAACATTGGAAGCACGGCATGAAGCTTTCAGTTCGACTTTCTAAAATGGTTTTTAAAAGTACTGTCCATGCATTTTTTCCCAATACTTTTGCAGAAGATGGTCCAATTGAAGTCTATAATATCTATAATGAAATTAAAGATTTACCAAATGTAGAAAGACTTTATAAAAATCTTTCTGCGTCAAATAGATAAATTAAAATTTAATTCTTTTGCATCTGGGATATATAAATTTTTATTATCTTTCATAAATGAAGTTTCATGTCCTATTGATCTAGGGTATATGTGAACTTTAAGACTATTTGATAAAGGGTTTATATATTTTGGGTGTATTAGATTTTTAATTGAATTAATATCTGATTTGATCATTTCAGCTAATTTTGTTTGCCCATGCAAATTAAAAAACCAGGAATCGTGTGCTAATTCAGTAAAATTTCTAAAAGATTTAAAAGTTTGAAATGGGTTTCTTCCTTCTAACATAGGATATACAATGGGTATATTAGCTCTATGAAACATAGAAAATCTTATTTCGTTTTGATTCCATTTATCACCACCTCGCACATCAGCCATTAATGATTTAATTTTTAAATTTTCAGGCGAATACAACCATCGGGCCAAGACATGTGACTGTTTAATCATGATCTCAGGCATATCTGGTGTTAAATAAAAATATACAGTTTCTAAATTAGGATATTCTTCTGAGCTTGATTTTTGTATTCCAACTTGACACGAGACGTCTATTATGGAATTATAAATTTCACCTTTTTCATTTCTAATTAGAAATGGTTTATCTGCTCCAAATATTTTTGCAATTTTCTTTCCAGATTCTGCTAAATTTTTAATATGGGAATATCTTTCAAAACTATATCTAGAAACAGTTGCATGTATCCAATGGCCACCATGAAGCATCCAATCCCCATCTTTATAAGAAATCATATCCTCAAAAAAATCATGGATTGTTACTTTAACATTAGGCCACTTTGTTTTTATTTCATCCGCTAAAGGCAATAAGGCGTATTTTGTTTCACTAATTAAATTACTACTACTAAGGTCTGTATTGCTCCAATTAAAGTTTTTAAGACCACTTAGAGGTGCTCCCATAAATACTTCGTCTAAATGAATACCATTTTTTAAAAATGAATATATTATATTGGTACTATCAGCACCACCCGAAGCCATTACTATAATATAATCATATTCTTCTCTTAATTGTTTTGCTCTTTTAAGATATAAATCATTTAAACTTGTGTCTGGTTCTACAGTCCAGTCATATGAATCTAGTATTTCATTATTAAAATACCAATCAATATCTGATAATCTTTGTTGGGCGTGTAATACTGCATCTAGTTTTCCGTAAAATTTATTACCATTTACAGTATAATAGCCTAATTTATCATTAGGTAATTCAATTTTCACTTTTATTCCTTTATTTGGCTCTAGATATGTTTATTTTTGAGAATGCCCTCTTTTTTCTATATTTAAAATATCCAATAGGATCATCAATTAAAAAATCATCCTGACGATTGTAATAATCTTCTAATGATTCTTCTAAAAAAATTTCCTCAGCTGATGTTAATTTTCTATTTAATGTATCGCTATATGCTTTTTTAAATATATTAGAATTATTCTCAGGTAAATGACTAAATGGAAGTAACGCATCAGAATTTTCATTAATAAGTTTTGGATAATTAATTTTTGATTTTTTAAAATTTAAATATTTTAAATTTGGTGGTTCTTCATCTATTATCTTAAAAAGATCAATTAAATTTGCATAAACCAATAAAATTCTGACACTTATATAGAAAAATAGATCATTATACTCATCACTCATTCTATTTTTAAATATTTCTTCAGCATCAATATCATCACCTAAAATTTCTTTAAGTTGCAATCCTAAATGATATGATAATCTATGTTTGAACCATTCCCAAAGATCTAAAGAAATAGGAATATTTTTTTCATCAGCCAAAAACACCTTATTAACTTGCATTAATATGCTCATTAATTTTTCTTCTGGTGTATATGTAGTAATTGATAGAATTCTACAATTTGGGAAATGTTTTTTATATGATGGTAGGTTTGTAAAATCGTGTGTCCAAGTTATGATTCTTTTTGGTTCTGTGTATTCTTTTTTAATTTGTTCTATATAATACTTTTCTTTTTCTTCAATTGAAGAAAAATGTTCATTTTCTTCAGCAACAGTACCAAATGCTATACTATCTTTATTTTCTCTCTTACCACTATCCAATATGTGATAACTACCATATTTGTTAATTGGTAAATGAGTTAGGTCACCATTCACTATTTTTTTCATTACTGCGGTTACAAAGTTTCCACCTGAACCTTGAGCAAACGCAACAAAAACATGATCTAAATTAAACATTATGGTGTTTCTTCTTCAAACCCCGTTGTGTATGTAATATTATTTTCTTGCATATAAGCATGGCACTTATTGATTAGATTGTTAACAACTACAGGATCACTCATAAAATTATCTAGTGCTTCTTTACTTGCCCATACTGTAGTTTTTGTTAGTGTTAAACCATCTTCGCTTATTGTGGTTTCTGAATCAAGAACATTATGTTGATGATTTTGGCCAATGTGAACAAAGGTTTCTGCCGCTATGCCTTGGTTTGTCCAAAATGCAACTGATACAGAAGGTCTCGTTTGGGTTTTTGTTATGGTATGCATGTTACTATTAGCTCCTTATTGCTAAATATTACTATTTATTCTTCTAATAAAGATTTTATCAATAACATCATTATTACCACTTGCTGTTACGATATAATCAAAATCTTTTGTCACAACTTCATAATTACCTATAATATCAAGAAATGGTGTGAGGAAAGCACCAAGTGCCGACTTTGCAATTGCTTGTCCTGCACACGCATGTGGTCCCGCACCAAAAGGTGTGCTCTTTGCCAAGTTTTCACGATGCATGTTAAATGTGTTCGGATCCGGAAATACTTTCGGATCCCTCATTGCCGCATCCAAACAAACACCCACAACATCATCAGGTTTTAAATCAATGCCATTGAGTGTCATTGGCTCAGTTACCGTTCTTCTAAACTTACCCGTTGTTGCAGTAAATCTTAAATCCTCGTCAAGAGCTTTTGATTCAAGTTCTCTATTTGCTAATAGTTCGGGTAACACACCTTCATTTGCCAGGTTGATAACCAAGAATTGTAATGCACTGATTAGAGAATAACACCCAGAGATTGCTGGACCAATGAATAGTGAGAGTGATGTGTCCTTATCACGTTTCTGCATAAACTCTTGGTATATTCCATCACCCTCGTGTATTACTTTTCTACTTACGAGATCACGTATAATAGCAACTAGTTCATCATAATCAGTGTTATCGTGATTGTGCAAAACTGTCCAACTGGAATATAATTGGATTGCTACAAGTAATTCAGCAATATAATTTTTATTAAAAGGTAGATTCAAAGTCTCTGCAATCATATGAGCGGCGATTGTTCTTACGATGTCAGAGATTTCTATTTCATCAGAGTCTTTTTCTAACTCAAGCAATTCAATTGTCTTATTTCTAACAACTTCATTAATCGCGTCAATACGTGATTTACTGTAAGCGTCCTTAACAATTGAACGCATATGATCGTGTGCTTTTCCATCACTTGCGCCAGGTGTGCGACCAAAGCGTTCAGGTACTTCTTTAATTAAATTACCTTTACCTGAAATAAACTTAGCGGGATTTGTGAGTATATATCGCACATCGTCGTAGTTAACGTAGATGTACATTTTATATTTTTCAGACCAATACGCAGTATTAAGGTTTCTGATCTTTTCATAATAATCGTATCTATTTCGCAACCATTCTTTGTCAAATGGATCATAAAGTTCAGTCATTTTAATTCCATAAATTAGCTTATACATAATATATATCCACGGAGAATGCGATGGAAATTAGTAATTATTTTGAACATGTATGGCAACCAAACACCGATAAGTACAAATACTCTGGTTGGCAATTATTAAGAATAGATCCAACTAAAAAAATACTTGATGTTGGCTGTGGTTACAATCCGTTTAAAGAGTTTTTTAAAGATAATTTATTAGGTATTGATCCATATAATGACGCGGCAGATATTAGAATAAGCATTGAGGATTTTGAAACCGAAGAGTTATTTGATGTTGCATTTTGTTTGGGATCAATAAACTTTGGTAATGAGGATGTTATCTTAAAACAAATCGAAAAGGTTGTATCGCTCATTAAACCGGGTGGTATGATTTATTGGAGACAAAATCCTGGTTTGCAAGATCATAATAATGAAGAGTGTAAGTCCATAGACTTTTTTGATTGGTCATTTGAAAAAAATTTAGATTATGCCAAACGCTTTGGGTGTCACGTCCATATGTTGGTTTGGGATACTGATAATAGAATATATTCGGAATGGAAGCGTTAATACTCATAATTGGAATACTTTACGGTTTTATATTTGGCGTAATTCCTGTAGCAGGTGCAACAACTGCACTTATTACAATTTATGGTTTTATAAGCTATTTTTATTCCGACCCCTACTTATTGGTAATATTTACTACTGCGGTGGTGGTGTCATCATCTATTGGTGATAGTTTCTCCAGTATAATGATGAACATACCTGGTGCTGGTGGAAGCGCGGCAACGATGATTGATGGATTCCCTATGGCAAAGCGGGGTGAAGGCGCGCGGGCATTATCTGCAGCAATTACAACATCAACGGTAAATGGATTAGTCTGGGGTGCATTAGTATTTTTTCTCTTACCGTATTATTCCTCCATAGTATTGAGTTTTGGCATACCAGAGATGTTGTGTTTTTTATTATTAGCATTTGTATCCATAGTGTTTATTACAAATCAATATTGGATAAGGGGTCTTATCGCTCTTTGTTTTGGTTTATTTTTAGGCCTCGTTGGGCAAGATCCACTTACCGGCGCGGCACGTTATACATTGGGTTGGAATTATTTAGAAGATGGAATCCAACTCGCGCCACTTATGGCAGGTATTTTTGCTTTCCCAGAATTGTATGAATCATATAAATCATCCTGGGTTGTTAATGAAACAAAAAATAAATGGCAACAGATAATTACGGGCGTTAAGGATAGTTGGACCCATAAATGGGATGGTTTACGCGGCGGTGTGATTGGTGCAGTAATTGGTGCAGTACCGGGAATTGGTGGTAATATCGCCGATTGGTTGGCGTATGGGCAAACGATTGCATTAAATAAAAATGAAGAATTCGGCAACGGTAATGTAAAAGGCATCATCGGCTGTGAAGGTGCTAACAATGCACAAAAGGCCACATCATATGTGCCGACAATATTATTTGGAATTCCCGGCGCACCATTTGAAGTTATCATAATTAGTCTCTTCGCCGTAGTAGGGTTAGAACTAGGCACACCAGAGCTTTTGTTAAATGCTCAGTTTATAAATTCGATTACATCAAGTTATATGGTGTCAATTTTTCTTAGTTTCTTCCTTGCAATATTCTTTATCCGTTACGCAACGAATATAACTAAGATACCATTTAAATATTATTTTTGGTCCATTATGGCTTTATTACTTTGGGCTTCGGTCCAATATACTGGTCTTTGGATGGATTATGTGTTTTTCTTTTTAATGTGCGCGTTAGGTTTAATTATGAAAAAATTAAAATTAAGCAGAGCAGCACTGGTTATTGGATTCATATTAGCAAGTAAGTTGGAATCTATATTTTTACAATTTACTACGTTATATACATATGATATCATCATTATGAGACCGATAGCACTATTGCTTTTTGTTTTGATAGTGATTGGTATTGTTTATGGCATATTTTTTAATAAATCTAGGATTAATTATGTTTAGGAAATTATTGTTCTTAACTTTATTTGTTACATCAGTAGCGCGAGCCGACTATAC
>Ga0075460_10000052_pt1 | contig 35265 bp, 47 predicted proteins | sample DEB08_DNA_3_FD_77580 | JGI IMG/M metagenome (GOLD analysis project Ga0075460, IMG submission 77580) | Aqueous microbial communities from the Delaware River and Bay under freshwater to marine salinity gradient to study organic matter... | ecosystem: Environmental > Aquatic > Marine > Coastal ...
GGCTGGTGCTCCTCGGGCTTGAGCGCGAAGGAGTACGAGTACACACCGGGGTAAGGGTTACCGGAGTGGTGGTTGTAGGCCTGGACCTGGTTGAAGTACTTACCCTTCTGGGCCTTGAAGCGGTCCTGACCGTTGAGGATGAGCTTGAAGTCGGTGAGGGGACCGACAGTCTCCTCACGGAACTTGATGTCGGACCAGCCGCTGACACCGGAGCGGAGGAGGGGAACACCGGTACCCTGGCCGATGGACACGTAGGAGTTGGAGCCAAGGGCGGACGCGGGGTCGGCCTCGAGGACAATACCGGAGGTACCGGGCTCCGTGGTGAAGTTCCACAGAGCGGTCGCGGCGTTGGCGGTCGCGGGGTCGTTGAAGCACCACACGAGCTCCTTGACGGGGTGGTTGTACGACAGGCGCTTGTTGGAGGTCTGGCCCGCGGTGACGGTGTCCGAACCAGTGTGCTGCACCTGCTCGATCAGGTACTCGTGGCCCTTCTGGGCGAAGCGGCGGCGCTCCTCGGTGTCAAGGTAGACGTAGTTGGCCCACACCTTGAACACGTTCTTGTTGAGGTAGGTCTCCATGTCCGACGCGAGATCGAAATCAATGCGGACCTCGTGGTACTGGAGGGCAATGAGGGGCAGGTAGAGACCGGGGTTGCGGTTGAAGAAGAAGATGAGGGGGAGGTACACAACCTTGCCATCCTCAGCAGTGGTCATCTTACCCCAGTTAGCCTTCTTGGACTCATCCAGGTAAAGCTCGGAGTACAAACGCCACCAGCGCTGGTAGTGCTTATCGATGCGCTGACCACCGATGGAAAGCTCCGCGGAGGCGATGGCACGCTCGGCGACCCAGCAAGAGGGGGCACCGGCGAAGGTGTTGGACGAAGTCGCGTCGGACTCGAGTTCGAGGTACATGTCACCGACGAGATCACCGTTGCGCGCGACAGTCACGGACACGCGGCCGGAGTTGGCGGCGGTACCGTTGACGGTCTGCTCGATGTTCTCCATCGCGAAGTTGGTGTGGCGCTTGTAAACCGCCTGGAAGAAAGTAACCTTGGGGTTGCCAGTCAGGTAGACATCCTGGGCACCGTAAGCGACGAGTTGCATAAGACCACCGGCCATTTTGAGAGTATTTGTACTATACAGCAACATTTTTTTTCTGGCTGAAATCGCACCAAGTGCGAAAATCTGGATCTCGAAATTTCTCAGTCTAGGTTAAAATGTCGTCACGCCCTGAAGAGGAAGAACCTATTGAAGAAATTGAGGAGGGTGAGATTGTCTCAGAGGAAGAGATTGACCTCACAGACGAGGATGATGATTTTGAAATCAATGAGGATGAGGACGAGGATAACATGGATCTCGCGGGTCTCATGACCTCCCTCCTGGCCACCCCCGATGGGGACACGATCTGTTCGGCCCTGGTCAATCTCTGTTACCAGTTGGAAACCCAAAACAAAATCCTAATTAAAATGCTCTCGAAAATGCAACCCCCAAAATCGGCTTAGAAACAAAAAACGTAGTGTAATAAATTAGAATGGAGCATACCCATTTCATCGATAAGGATCCAAATAAATATGAAGCTCTAGTGGAACTTCAGAAAGAACATATCCAATCGATGAAAGATGATCAGGTACACACCGTCATTGATAAATTTGAACATGCTTGGTCCCTGAAGACCAACGACTTTAGAAATGCTCGTGAATTGGGATATCGTCAATTTGTACACCCTGATAACTTCGATGAGACTGGTAACCCCATTCCTAGCCAGATTGACATCCTGGCTATTAAGGGTATTCGTGACAAACAGAGAACGTATCTCATCAACCTCAAGAATCACAGTAGAGACCTAAAGATCCATAAGAAGGAACCAAATGATGATGGGATGACGATCGTCAGACGAATTAACAATATCCTGAAGCAATTGAGCGATGGCTATGAGAATATTCGTCGTCACTATACATCTTTTGAGCGTGTAGACAACCCTACTGCCCTCCCACAGTTTAGTACTTCCGGTGATCCTTCCACCATGGATGAAGATGAGGTTGAAAGTTCCACTCCATTCCAAAAGTGCCTCCTCTACTCCCTGGATCAAACGTATAAAACTGGCTACAGACGTTACAAGGGGCAGTGTTGTGAAGAAATTAAGACTATCGAGGGACACAGGACACGCGCCTGGAAACCCAAGTTTACGATTGAACAGTTTGTCTATTCTCTCTCTCAAAAGGATGATGACTTTACGATGTGGAAGAACTTCACGAGTAGAGGTAATGTCTATAGGGATGTCGTTGACAATATGAGTAAGTGTGTAGATGCACAGTTTCCTGAGATTACGAAGCGTAGACACGTGTGGAGTTTCAGGAATGGAGTATTTGTTGGGAAAGAGTGGATCCCTGATCGCGGAGTCTATGACTGTTGTTTCTACCCATATGAGAGTAAGGAGTTTAGGTGTCTAGACCCGACTATCATCGCCTGTAAGTACTTTGATCAGCAGTTTGACGATTTTTCTCACGTTGAGAAATGGCAAGATATCCCGACACCTTTTTTTGATTCCGTTCTCAAATATCAACAATTCGATAAGGATGTTTGTGATTGGGCCTATGTGATGGGTGGTCGTCTCTGCTACGATGTCGGTGATATGGATGCCTGGCAGGTGATTCCATTCTTCAAGGGTATCGCGCGATCAGGTAAGTCTACCCTAATTACCAAGGTTTTCAAGAAGTTCTATGAGAATGAAGATGTTGGAACCCTCTCAAACAACATTGAAAAGAAGTTTGGCCTCTCCGCAATCAAAGACTCTTTCATGTTCATCGCACCAGAGGTGAAGGGTGATCTCGCCCTTGAACAAGCAGAGTTCCAGTCTATGGTTTCAGGAGAAGATGTCTCCGTCGCTGTTAAGAATAAGACTGCGGTATCCATTGAGTGGAACGTTCCAGGAGTTTTGGGTGGTAACGAGGTTCCTAACTGGAAGGATAACTCTGGTTCGGTGCTCCGTCGTATCCTCACATGGAATTTCTCCAAACAGGTACGGGAGGCGGACCCCCAACTAGACGAGAAGTTGAACGGAGAACTACCCATTATTCTTCTCAAATGTGTGAGAGCCTATTTAGAGTATTCTAACAGGTACAGGGATAAGGATATCTGGAATGTGGTACCAGAGTACTTCAAGAAGATTCAGAAGCAAGTTGCGATGGTGGCGAGCTCCCTCCACAACTTCCTGGAGAGTACCCTCATCAAGTATGACAGGGATCTGTTCGTGCCACAGAAGCTATTTATACAGGTGTTCAATCAGCACTGTCAGGCAAACAACTTGGGTAGGCACAAGTTTACTCAAGACTTTTACGCTGGACCTTTCAGTTCTAGAGACATTGAAGTCAGGGAAGAAGTAGTGACCTATAACGGACGTACATATCCAAACCAACCTGTGATCTACGGTCTAGATGTGGTTGATGAGAGTTTGGGTTTCACAGAGGACTACTAAAAAAAATACTACTAAATAGTAATAATGAGTCAGCAGCTCAAAGAGTTTGTGAAACAGTCAGGTGTAGAGCTACGCCCGACTAGTACTCCAAGTTCGGTTGCGTCAAACAACAACTTCGCTAGAGAGCTTGAGGCTAATATGCTAAAAAGGCAAGAGTTCCCAAACCGCCTTGAAAAGAACATGATGAGTAATGCGAACTACAACGAGTTTTCAGACGCTATCAATTCTCCCAACTATAACAATCTTCCAAATGAAAACAAAAAAATGATAAACAACATACTCAGGGAGTTTGAACCACCTCTTCCAACTCCTTCCACGAACATCGCGGGGAGATTTCCAGTTCCTAGAAACATTGAACTAAAGTTCAGTAAGTTAAATCCGGGTATGTTCAATGCTACAGTGAATAAGGAGTTCCCTCAACAAGGTAATCTCATTGACCTAAAGAAGATACTTATGAAGGTTCCTCAACCAAGAACCTCTATTGGTGAGGGTCTTTATCTGGATACTACTCAAATTATAGGTAGATTTGGTGCGATGCAGGAGGGGTTCTCTCACACACGCGAATATGGGAAGAAGGGTAATATCAATAAGAGTTTCTTTACAGTCCAGATAAAGGTTGTCATTTCCAATGACACCGAATCTAAGGGTGGCACCGTAAACATCTACAAGAATGGTAAGATTCGCTTCTCCGGCGGCTTTATCGGTACTAATATAGCCAATCAACCGGAACTCATTAGGCGTTACATAGTTAACACCTATACTGAGAAGGAAGCTTATCTGTACAACCCATTTGAGTATAACAATCTCAGTGGTCAATTTAGGATTAATGGTAACTTTAAGGGTTTTTCTTTAATTGCGGGCAAGGCGAGAATGTATGCTTCCTCGGGTGTTACCAAGTTGAGCTACGAACCCGAGCTGTCTCCCTTTATGTACGTCAATTACAAGGGACACAAGTATAACTTTGCTCAAACGGGGAATGTCCAAATTTCCGGTTCGGCAGCCCCAGCTGATATGCTCGTAGCTTACAACGATGCCATAGAACTCATTAAGATTATGAACACAAATGGTGATGTTGAAGTTACTGGAGAAGTCCCTAAGCAGCTCACCAAGGGTGCCAGGGCTGCACCCAAAAAGAGGGGTCCTAAGAAGAAAACAGGACCTCGCCTTCCTGTTAAGAAGAAGCGTGATCCAGTTCTCAATATTCAGATTAACGGTGTTCAGTGTATGCGCTTTTCTAAGGATGAACTTGTGGATTTCGCTAAAAAATTGGGTGTTGTAGGTATCACTAAGAGTACAAAAAAGGAAGATCTCTGTAAGAAGATTAACGCGGTTCTCAACAAAAATAGTGCGACATTCAGAAATACAAACAAGAAAAAGAATGTTAAACTCTCTGGATCCAACAAGAACTTTAAGGTTGGAAAGTCCAAGTGTATGAACTACGATAAGACTGAACTTCTTAGGGTTGCCAAGATTCTCAGGATACAACTTGACGAGAAGGAAACCAAGGCTACTCTCTGTAAAAAGATTGAAAAGGCGCGTAACGATATGATTGCTCCCAAACCAAAGCCAAAGACTCCACCCGCAAAGAAGGTTGTGAGGCAGCAAAAGGCTCAAGAAAAGAAGGTGGTCAGAACTAATCAGGTTATGAAAAAGAGGGGTCTAGATGATAACTCCATCCGAAAGGATATAGTGAAGCTTTACGGTAAGAAGTGGATGGACCGATACAAGCCATCCCTCAACAACGATGTCCGTGAGATGACTATTCGCCTAGGTAAGATGTCTGGTGGTAACAAGATGGGTATCCCTTTCAAGAAGAATGTGGATGATGTAAAGAAGGCACTTGTAAACAAGTGGAAGAGGGAGCGTGGGCGTAACCTTGAGAAGAAGTACATAATGAACTCACTCAACGTTTCGGGTATTCCACGTAATATGGTTAACGCGTACAGGGTTAGAGCCACAAACTACATTATGATTCATAGTCCTACGAAGACACAGTTAACCAAGTATAAGAAGACCTGGTTGAACAATGCCAAGAATACAAAGAACGCTACACCCAAGGCGGTCCCTAGAGTAAAAGCTAAGAGAGAAACATTGTAAACTTAAGGAATAAGTCACATACATTTGTAAAATGCAATCAATCGATGAACAGCTGAACGAACGTCTAGAGATTGGTCTCAAGAGATATGGTCATGGAGTGATTGTTGATTCTGACACGAGGGAGTGGGGTACACCTAAAAATTCTTGGATTGACATGGCTATCGAAGAATTTTTAGACGGAGTCATATATGTCGTGGCGGACTATATTAGAAAAGGTAGGGGGAGTAAAGAGGGGATGTGTGACCTAGAAAAGAGATATGGTACTCACGAAGCTGATGACAACGGTCTCATCATGTATATTACAAAAAATTACCAAGATATAGAGAGTCCTAGACACAAGATGCTCTTATGGAACCTATTTAACATGTTACTCTCGTGTTCACGATTTTGAGAGGTTCAGCAATCTGCTTAAGGTGCACGGTGTGGTACGCGAAATTGTATTTGGGGAATATTTCCTTAATCATGTTTGACAACGTTGTAGCCTCAACTATGTTGGGGAGTCCTGAGCACACAGACATTTTCTCAATTTGGAGGAGGCGATCTTCCATCAATACAAATCTTTTGAGTCCCTTTTCATTCATTCCATCCCCACTCATCTTGAGATACATATCTCTAGAGGCTCCATGGCTTAAATGAAAATGCTTAGAACCCGAAACCTCTTCACTTTTACTTCTCGCTTCGTAAATGAGTACGAAGGCTATGATACCCAAGATAATGTAAATCATTTACTTATTACACAGGAATTAATTTGGAAAGATCATTAACTTTGTGGATGATGTTGAAAAACTCGTCACGAGAGGAGACCTTAGTGGGATCCACAATCTCAAACTCAATTTGATACGAGGATTCCTCTTCAGAGTCCATGTCAGCATTGTCACCCGAAGAAATTGTCATGTCAATGCTGAGATTCTTACGAACAAAGGAGTAGCGGGTCTTTGTCCTCTTACGGTCCATCTCGTATTCACCCCAAGTTGGGATTTCACGAGACACACTGAAACGCATGTCAGTTGGAGTTCCGGAGAAGTCATCCTTGACGACATTAATCTTTTGAACCATCTTCTGTTCACCGGTATCCTGATTAGAAGTGATTCGGATAGAATCTTTGTCGTTATAGAAGATATCAGAGACAGAACTTTCTGTCTTTTCCCAACTGGGATACTTTTTGAGACCTCTGAGGACCCTATCGAACGTTTCTTTTCCGACATTGGTGTCAAAAAATGAGCCATTATACTTTCCTAGACGCATTTCCACTTCAATGTGTTCTTCATCCTTGAAGGAATCAAACACAGGAAGGAGTTTCTCAACGATAACTGAGATGTCGTGCATGTTTTATTACTTTTAAGATTCGCGTCATTGTCTTAAGTGTTTTTTGTGCAAATATTGTAATGAGAGGTTTTTTAAACATTGGGAATACATGTTACTTCAACACAGCCCTCCAATGTCTCCTCCATATCCCCATACTCACAAACTATTTGATCAGGCACCCATACGATGGTGAATGTGCGTTTACTAAAATGTATCGCGACCTCGTCCTAGTGTATTGGACAAAGGGTGAAGAAAATATTAATATCAACGCACTCTTAAAACTTTTTCAAAACGAGTTTCCTCGGTTCAAATCAGATGAACAACACGATGTTCAAGAAGCTATATTGTGTATCATAGACATATTAGAGAGGGAAGTGTGTGAGATCAAACAGTGGTTCTACGGTAAAAAGGTACAAGAAACGATTTGGCCCGGTGGTAAGTCAACAAATGAAGAGGACTTCAGCGTCCATCTGATCACCTCCAACGGTACAGATATGGAAGAATTATTGAAAAAAAGTACTGACTGGGATGTCATTGAAAATTTTGAAGATACTGGAGGTAAAGTTCACCATGTGGCGACGACACGAAAGTTATTTTCAAAACTTCCACAAATCCTAATGATTTCCTTTGATAGGAAGAGTCACATCAAAATTATTGAGAATATACTCATGGATAAATATGAATATAATCTCATAGCGAGCGCTGTCCATGTGGGTCATCAAAATGACGGCCACTATGTGGGGTTTGTAAAGAGACGGAATAAATGGTATTTCGCGAACGATGATCATATTACACAACAAGACCTACCCGAAGAGGCTGGTCACTACTTCATGGTCTACAATCTAAAAACTCCTTCATCTTAATATCCTCCTTAATGTTGACAATAGTCCTATAGAAGGTGCGACGGTTATTGGGGTGTGTTTTGTCCCTTCTCCTCTTTAGAGGTTTCCACCACATTGGTTCCTCCCATGTCATGTATCTACATTCTACGATGGCCCCATCCTCAAACCATGGCTCATCCGAAATCCTGTTAAGGGGAATCTCACTCTCAAAATAGAGCTTCCCCTTTTCCTGAACATAGAGTCTCCAGGCTAGGGGGCCAGGTTTACACCCAGGTGTTTCTCGTGTAGGTTCCTTCTTCATGAGAAAGTCCACAGTATTCTTTTCCAAAGGTTTCCATTTAAACATGGTTTCATGAGTCCCGAGGCGAATTGGTTCATTGAGGGGTGTAAACACGAGACCGTCAATCTTTTGTTGAACCGTGGGAAGATATTCATCCATGAACACCTCAAAGTCTTTCATCATATGAAAGGTTTTCATCTTCAGACGATATTTATCAGACTTCATATAGATGATAAACTTCATCATCTCTTCAGCAGCTGCAAGTCTCTCGTCCAGGTTTTGATGGGCTACAAGCACCCCACTCACCAAAACCGAGTCATATACCATGAGTGTGTTTTCATACAACTCTCCATCTAGGATTGTTCCTTCGTATGCCTTTTTATTGAGATTTATCTTCACTTCAATCATGTCAAAAGCTCGGTTCACAAATAAACACTTTGGTTTACCTTCATACATGAAGGCGACCATCATATATCTCTCACCATCAGTCTTTTCGCATACGACGTATTCTCCACCCTTCAGGATTGGAAAGTGTTTACGTTCAATTGAGATGGGTTGTGGACCCGGAAAATAATCCTTGCTTCCCCAAACATGATGAATGAATTTTACAACATGTTCACGAAGTGGTGACGACATACTTTTTATAACGTTTTAAACTTTAATTACTTTTAACTCCTGCAGCACTCAAGATGTTGCTTACACATTCATGTGCATACGTCATCGTCAACTTAGCTGCTGTAAATGCATATATCTTGACATCCTGTTCCAACAAAGTGTCAAACATTTTGGAAGCTGTAAACTTTTTACACTTTTTGAGTGTATTCTTAGAAAACATAACCCATGCACGAGCTTCGGTCTTCTTTACCTTATAGACATCTTTAGAGACCTTCTGACCAACTTCTGTATCAAAATTGAGACCCATCTGCGACACGGGTTCTTTGGATCCCTCCTTTACCTTATGTCTAAAGAGACCCCAATCAATCCCATCTTTCACACCTGGAAAGACGAGGACTCCCACACCATCATGGGGTTTGAAGAGTTCTTTGATTGAATCTTCATCCACGTTGATTCCAAAATCAATGAAAAAGAGCCGATCACATCTAGATATACATCTCTTGATCATTTCAGCCTTTTCAAAAGGGTCATCATTTACATACAAAATCTCATTTTGAACATTTTGTTGAATACAGTGGATGTTCATCTTAAGAATTGTGTGAAGTGTTTTGACAGAACATGATTTTGAACGAGTCACGATAAGTGTACAAAACTTCATATTACAGATAATTTGTGGCTAAGCCTTAAGCCTTTCATTGAGGCAACCACTGAAGGGTAGATTCCCGACGTGACCAAGGGTTGTATTGATATCTGCGTAGATCTTACCCTCACACTGCTGCCAGCGACGACAGAAGGCGTAATCCTCGGAGAGATATCTCTTTGACGCGGGATCAATCATACAGTCAAAGCATGCGTGGTAGTCATCAAAGTCTCTGTTCTGGTGATCATTCTTACACCACAACTCCGGGAACTCATCTTCCAACTTCTTGAAAACATCCCTCTTGATACACATGAATCCTGTAGGTCCATCTAGAATTGGAATGAAACCATTCTCCACAGCAATCCTTTGTGCACCAAAGTTCACCACGAGACTGGACGAGAGCATCGCCATATTACGATCATCACCACCTTCTACAGCCTTGGCAGCTTGATCCCACATCACAACCTTCTTGGGATAACACGCGACACTAATATCATGACCAGACTTGATAAGACGCACTACAGATTCTGCTTCAAAGTCAACGTCAGCGTCAATAAACATGAAGTACTCGCAATCCGTCTTTTGCATAAAACGACCTACGGCTACATTCCGGGCACGATGTACGAGTGATTCATTTTCGGTAGTATCGAGGTAAAGTTGAATTCCTTCTTTTACAAGTAGCAGTTGAAGCTTGATAATACTAGACATATACTTCTCTAAACAGAGGCCACCGTAACATGGTGTGGAAAGGAACAATCTCGTCATCGTTTACTATGAAAGACCTTTAACCTCTAAGTGTTTTTTGACTATATTTTCTATCTTATTCAATGTCGGTACAGACACTGAACATTTCTCACACACCTGCGCCTTTGTGACACCGGGACTGAGGACAATATAGATAATTGCAGATGCAATACTATTGGGTGTCTTACTCATCAACTCCACGCAATCATCCGTCGCGTTACACATTTTGTTACACCTCAATCTCTGATCCCTCGTGATCTCGAAAGAATTGAGAAGCCTTTGCATCACATCATGGGCCTTCGTCACATAGTTCTTCTCTGTGATACCCATGATGGTATCTTTGAATATTTGAGTCGTACGACTAATATCCTTGGGTTGTATCCCAAACATATCCGAAATTTCTTTTGTTGTTCTAGAAACCTGTGCAAGACGACACGCGTATAAAACGCAGTTCGCTTTTATTCCAAGTCGCACAGCTCCACGAGTCAACTTTCCCTCGTTGAACTTTCTGTACATCATCTTAGCATCCTTAAGGACTGTGTCTGGTAGAGTATGACAGGCTTCATCTATATCGCGATATGCGTGGAATAGAGACCTGTCTTTATGATTCATTGACATGTGAAAGTTTATTTTTGCCATTCGCTTATTCTCGTAGGTTGATGAACGTTGGGTTGAAATAATCGTACCCTTTCCCCAATTTTGTGAAAACAATTCTGGATTCGCATTAGGATTCCCACACCGAGAGGGATCGTTTACACGACCGTCATCGGTGACACCACTTGTCCACTCCGCGGTATCATCCACAAAGTTGTCTTCAACGAGACCACACTCTGAACACGTTGGGAGACCCTCAGGTGAAATAATCTTCACACCCGAACATTCACGACAAAAATTTCTATTCACTGGCTTTTCTTCAGGTTTTTTGGGTAATAATTGGTCTAATTCAGACCAGATAGCTGCCAGCATCTTGATATAAATGAGGGCTATCTTTTTTAGTTTTTAGAATTACGCGTTGAAACTTAGGTTATCCGCTTGCATTTTGGCCATTGCTTCAATCGCATCAACACGTTCCTTAAAACTTCTCGCTCCTGGAGAAGTTGGCTTCCATTCATTCCATTCTTTGTCAATAGAAGCATGGTTAGGTGGTGGGATGACCTGACCGTCAATTTCGTCATCAGGGACAATGAAGTCTTCCATCTCAGAGTCTGTCTCGTTGTCGTCATAGATCTCCGAATCGGAGTCTTCGATATCAATCTCAGAGAGGTACGCAAACATCCCGTTACCGAGGGACTTCATTTCCAAATCTTCGAAAGTTGTTCCACTTGGGTGGTGTTCCATTAAACTCTCGTAGGGTGCGGGATTTAGGTCGCCGTCTTCTAATTGGTATACACACGCCGACTTATAAATGAGTTCAGTGGGGTTCAGGTATTTGACTCCAAGGGTCAGGCCAGTGTTCATTCCAACGACGGCGAACATCTCATCTTCCATGTCATCTTCGTTTACTAATAGTTTCACTATATCATCTTGAATTATCTCAGAGGGCACAATCATGCTTAGAGTTTTCAGGCAAAAAATTATCAAGGATAATATCACAGATGAAAGTTGTTATTTATTCGAAGGAAGGCTGTCAGTATTGCGACCACGCAAAAGACCTATGCGAGTCAGAGAGTCTTGACCATGAAAAAATTATGGTGGACAAAGAGGAACTCAAGAAGTTGTGTGGTGGATCAGTGACAACTTACCCTCAAATATTTATCGACGGAAATCACATCGGAACATACTTTGATTTTCAAGACTACATACAAGATGAATACGAACCAATTCTCGCCTCTACCCTAAACAGATTTACCGTATTCCCCCTGAAGTATCCAGAACTTTGGGAGCTTTATAAAAAGGCTCAAATGTCCAACTGGACTGCTGAGGAGGTGGATCTCTCCAAGGATATGGACGACTGGAAAACACTCAACGATAATGAACAGAAGTTTATAAAGTATATCCTGGCATTCTTTGCTGGATCCGATGGAATTGTTTTTGAGAATATCAATAACAATTTTGCTGATGAGGTACAAATCTCGGAGGCTCGCTCATTCTATGCGTATCAGTGCCATAACGAGATGGTTCACGGTGAGACGTATTCCAAGTTGATTGACAAATACATCAAGGATCCCACTGAGAAGAAGCAACTCTTCGATGCCATTCAAACCGTACCATGCATCGAAAAGAAAGCTCAATGGGCCATGAAGTGGTTTGATAAGTCTCGTCCATTTGCTGAACGCCTCTTCGCGTTTGCATGTGTTGAGGGTATCTTCTTCAGTGGTTCATTCTGTGCGATCTACTGGTTGAAGAAGAGAGGTCTCATGCCTGGTCTCTGCTTCTCTAATGAACTCATCTCTAGGGATGAAGGTCTCCACCAGGAGTTTGCTGTGGAACTTTTCAAGCTCATGAGAAATAAACCAAAAACGGAGACTATCCATTCTATTGTGAAGGAGGCTGTAGAGATTGAGAAGGGATTCATCCTAGATGCCCTTCCATGTGCTCTCATCGGTATGAACTCCGAGAAGATGTCTGAATATATTGAGTATGTTTCGGACCGTCTTCTCAAACAGATTGGTCAGCCACCAATCTGGAACTCCAAGAATCCTTTTGATTTCATGGAGAATATCAGTCTAGATGGTAAGACAAACTTTTTCGAGAAGAGGGTGGGTGACTATGGTAAGATGGATGACACTTCATACGAAATTGGATTTGACGAAGAATTTTAATGTTGACAAATATTAAATAATGGATCCTAAAGTGATCGCAGTCTTAGTTTTACTTATGTGTTGTTCATCATCCTCCGTGGGTGCATTCTTTTTGATACCATCAGAGGCTGCCACAGGCCCAACAGGCCCAACAGGTCCCACAGGTGGAGGTAACTCATTCACCGTCCCAACCGATCAGGCTTCCCTGAATGAGTGCTATGGTGCGAGGTATTGGGATCTTCGTGCGGCGATGGGCACTGATGGTGATGCATTGGGGAATCATTACACAAACGGGACTGTAAACGGTCCAGAAACCCGTTCAAACTCCTGTACTCTCTCAGACGATGAAGCCCAATGCTACATTGACCGTTACCCAGACGCTAAAACGTACGCTGGTACCGATCTCCAGAAGGCCAGAAAGCACTACTACGAAACCGGGATGGCCGAAAATAGGGATTTCGCGTGTGGATTGAGTGTCAAGGAACTTCAGTGTTATGGTGAGAGATACTCGGATTTACAGAATGCTTTTGGAACTGATTATGCAGCACGCGGCACAGACAAAACACTTTACAAACTTGGTCAACACTGGGGTAGATCCGGAGCAGGTGAAGGTAGAGACTTTTCGTGCCCTTAATTTAACTGAAATATATCACACATTAATTTACAAGAAATGACATAACTTTTTTGTAAATTATATAAGCGTTTATTTGAATATTTACATAGGTTGACCCAAGTCCATAGAACCGAGTTGAAGACCAGTATCAACAAAAGGTCCTTCCATCATACCAGGCTTCATGACAACATCAGCCTGTCTAGTTGGGGGTGAGACCTTCTTTTCCTCCTTCTTCACCTTGTCTTTAATTTGGGGAAGCTTTGGCATATCCTTCTTGACGTTCATCATAGCCCAAACAACTAGGATGAATACAACGGAATGCACGAGAAGGCCCGTGGTAGAGGGGCAACCTGTTGGGGTCGCGATACCAGGACCGAGGACTCGCCTGACGAGTCGGAACGTTTCGGGGTTAGCGATAACGAAGAAGGTTAGGCCAGAAATCACCGAGGTGATGAACTTCTCCTCCTGCTTCTTACCATTACATCCACAGCCACAATCTTTAAAGAGACCCATGATTATATTTGAAATATACCAACAAAAAAAACTGGCTTAAAGTCAAGCCACCTAAGATATATATAACCCACTACCAACAATGTCGCTCACTATCCAACGATCCTCCGATTTCTCTGCCAAGTCCGTTGGCTTCTCGAAACTTCGTAAAAACAAGAATGGCGGTAAGACCGTCTACCTCAACGCCGGCGACAACAAAAAGCTCTACGTTCAGCTCCCCTTCATGCGCTCCCCTTATGGTCTGAGTGCCTTCACCGATGAGGGTACTGGTCGCACGACCTACTCCCTTGACCTCTCCTTTGACACCGATAACACTGAGGCTATGGAGCTTCACGACAAGCTCAAGGAACTTGATGAGATTATCGTCAACACTGTCGCTGAGAACTCTAAGGAGTGGCTCGGTAAGGAGTTTAACGTCGCAGTTCTCCGTGAGGCGCTCTATAAGCCTATTGTCCGACTAGGTAAGGAGCCCTATCCCTCTACCCTCAAGCTCAAGATTGCCACCAAGCCTGATGGTTCCTTTGTTCCTGAGGCTTACAATGTGCGCAAGGAGCCTGTCACTCTAGACACTATTGAGAAGGGTCAGAAGTGCATGGCCATCGTTGATATCAGCTCTATCTGGTTCATTGACAACAAGTTTGGTGTGACTATCCGCCTTCAGCAGACTCTCTTAGAGCAGTCCACCAAGCTCCCATCCTTTGCCTTCCAGGGTGTTGATCTCCCCGAGACTGACGACGCTGAGGAGGACGTTGAGGTTGATGAGGAGGAAGAAGTTGACGAAGAGTAAATGAAAAAAAAACAAAAATATTCGGTCAAATGACCACCATAAGTAACTTACTAACCTAAGTTAGTTATGATGTTCGTATTTTGCAATTAAACATGTCTATCTTACAGTGTGTGAAAGACGCAGACTTTGTCTCTCTTCGTTCAAGGGAATATATGTTACTTGAACACGCCAATGAGATGATTCGTAATCCTGAAGGTGATCCGGAGAAGTTCTTGACTTTTTGGATGGCCATGCATGACAATCATGACTTTGGTCTCGTAATGTTTGAACTTTTTAAGAATACATGTGAGACTGCGCTAGGACCTTCCAAGTGGAATGATATTATGAAGGTGTTTGCGTATCCCACTATGCGCGGCGCAGTTTATAGCCAAAACATTGAGATCTTGGAACATCTTAAGTATCACGTAGATCCGGAAACAATTATGGCTGAAAATGAACAGGAGTTTGGCCTAGAATATAATGAAGTTTATGCTTGGTATCAGGATAATTTTTCTTAGATTGTAATAGGGATGGTTAAGTTGTCTACGATTGTCAACATTGCCAATAACGCAAAAACAAATGAACAGCGTAACGCGGTCGGTGTGGAAGTTAAGAAATTACTCAGGGGTGCTAAAGGATGTGATCCCAAATCTCAAATGTACGCTCCCCGGATGAACAGTCTAACCATGATTGAGAAAGGTCGTCTTTTGAAACTTGGACAAGGTGAATATGGTGCGGTATATTATGGATGTCTTGATGATAAATGTAAAACAAAGGTTGCCATAAAGTTTACATCTGAGCCAAGTGCTAAGATGGAGTATCGCATCGCTGACAGGTTGAAGGGTATGGGTGTACCCCGTATGTATCATTTTAAGACATGTGATAATAGGGATGTTTTGTACTTTGAGTACATTGATGGTATACCTCTAGAGAAGTGGATAAGAAATAATCCAGGTATTTCCGAATACAAGTCTGTAATTCGTCGGGTTATTTCCAACTTGTACAAAATCCATGAAAAATATCCAAATTTCAGACACCACGATCTTCATTGGAATAATGTTATGATTACCAAGAATGGCAAACCAATCATGATTGATTTTGGTTTGGCGGTTATGAAAGGTATTAAGAATCCAAGTGTAAATAGTGGTGACTTCTTAACGTCTGGTATTTCTCGTAAATCTCATCCAATGTATGACGCACATTATTTCCTCAACATTGTTCAGACTTACACTCATAGTAAAATAATCCGAGAATTTATTAGGGATTTATTCAAGTATCCAGATGATTACCTCGTGAGACAAAGTCCTTATGTATCAACGATGCGTCTTCGTCTCGTGAAGCACAAAGAGTTGCCCACATTTGAATCCATTTTGAGTCATCCCTTTTTAACTGGTAAGAAGGAGGATGTTGCTAAGAAGATTCTAAATGCTGTCACCAAGACTAAAAAGAACTTTGTTCCACGTGCAGTAGTTGTTCCAAAGCCCAAGGTTGTCCCGGGTGAGACCGCGATTGAGAGAGCTAAGAGAATACTCACAGAGGCTGCTGAAAAGAAGAAAGCTCCCATTAGAAGACCCGGTATAGTAGCCAAAAGGAAACCATCTGTTAAATCTCAGGTTAGAGAGATTGAACAGAAGATTAAGACACCCAAGGTGAAGACGGTCACACCTGTCTACAAGTTTACCAACATCAAGGGTAAAGAGCGCGTGTACAAGACTAAGGGTTGGTATGAAAAGGCTCTGGCTAAGAACAGAGCTGCTCGTGCTGCCAAAAATAATGATGAGACACTCGCTAGCCTCATGAAGAAACTCAAAGTACGATCTTAAAAACCCTCTTCGTACCCTCGTCAACTTCAGAGAGTATCTTAAACTTCGAGGTCTTGATGAGTTTCTCACCATTCTTAGTGACGAATGATTTCATCCGTTCAACTTCACCACGGGGCATTTTCCTGGTGTACTTGAGCGTGACATTTTTGTTTCCCATAGACAGTACAGTAGACGACATTTTATAATATTTACACATAATAAAACTATGTGGCTTCTAGCTCTTCTCATCCTCGTTAATATTTACATTCTCTCTCAGACTGGTAAACCTGGTGTCAAAGCGACCATGTCCAACGGTGAGGAGTGGACTGTTTACGGGACTATGGGTTGTGGATGGACTCGTAAGCAGTTGGAGTATATGGAAAAGAATGGAAAGCCATTCAAGTTTGTTGACTGTGAGAAGGGGGGTTGTTCAGGCATGGAAGCCTTCCCAACCATCGTTCACCCCAGTGGTGAAAAGACTGTTGGTTACAGTGAGATTTAAAGACCCCGCACAACGTTCAGCGAAAGGGCAAGGATGAAAGCATCGAGCATAGACTTGAGGGGCTTGAGGACGGTCACGTGGGGCACGAGGGAACGGTTCCACGCGAATCGGAGAACGAAGGTCGCGATGAGCACGTTGAGAACAAAGATGAGAAGCTCGGTGAGCATATCAGACTTATTTTCAGTCTTAACAATTTCCTTAAACATTTATTAGATACGGATATTTTTTTCTACACAGAATGTAAATGAAGAACCTACCTTTGAGTGGTTCGGAAAGGAAGTTTACCAATAAGCGTTGGGGTACCGCTACTGGTATAGGTAATAACAACTGTTACGCCTACGCCGTTGGTGACTATGAGGCCTATAGGTGGCAAAAATCTATTCCAGGTGATCGGTCTGGACTTTCTAATGGAAACCACAACTATACTCACTGCACCGGACTCCCAAAGCGCGTTATTTCCGATAACCCAACGAAGATCTATCGTGCCAAAGCGAATGAGAAGTGTAAAAAGGGATACTACAAAGTCATGATGTTCGTCTGCCCTGGAAGACCTACAAACTATATTCGTCAAGGAGACTTTCACTTCTACGTGCAACACAATGTCGTGGAGTATCGCGTGAAACCTGGAGACACCCAAGAGTCTGTAGCCAAGTTCTTCAAGATTCCACTCTCTAGGGTGAAGCGGGCTGGTAGGTTCGCTCCCAACAAGCGTCTCGCCTTCAGAGCCAATGTATTCAGTCACAAGAGGGGTTGGGCCACTGGGCCACTTCTGACTGATGCATCTGGTAAGTCTATCAGGGATCCACGGAAGGCTGATAGGAACTACCCTGGTCTAAACTACGAGAAGTATTGTAGCTCATTCTGTGTCAAGGACAAGGGCATCAAGGTCGGAAAGACTCATCCCAAGGTCCGCAAAAAGACTGTCTAAATCTACTGTATTATCAACGTCAAAAGACATGTCAAAAATATCCATTATGTTGAAAATAGCTTCACTCTGCAATGACACAGTATTGGACTGTGCTGTGTAATTGTTCTGAACTGTCAATGTAACCTTGAATTGCGAAACGTCGAAAACTTTTCTACAAACCGGGCAGGTATTCTTACCTTTATCTTTCCACTCCTGTATACAGTGGGAATGAAACATATGTCCACAACGGATAGGTGGATTGGTTCTCGTTGACCTCACCTCATTGAGACATATGGCACATTGTGACATTCTAAAGTACGATTCTAAAGTTTTTATTACAATTTACCACACCTAGTACGTCTTAGACATGTTGGTGTATGTGTTGCATGGGTCACACTTCTCGCGGGACTGCTCTTGAAGTTTGTTGACAAATTCGGGACCCTGCTTTTGGAGAGCCTGGCGGAAAGAGTAGTTGTCCTCGAAGCTGATACCGTTCTGCTCCATGAGATAGTTATTGGTAAGCTGGGCTGAAGAGTGGATGGTGAAACACCGTCCGTCGGCCATTCCAAGTCGCTGCGACATTTTGTATTAATGTATCGTTAGAAATTAATTTGTCTATTCGTGATCGTTTGAATCCAAGATTGAAATCCCTTCTCCCTGAGATGTTCAATCATCGGTTCACATTTGTGCCCCAGGAACACATCAAATACATCCTTCTCTTCCGTGGGAGAGACCCTAATTTGGGGCTCCTCGTTAATGTGTTGATTGATGATGTTATATCCAAAAGCAATCTCTTTGAGGGTCTCGGCTCCGGTAATGATGATCTTACCAGTTGAGAAGATACTCGTGGTAATCTCCTTCATATCTTGGGCCGGTTGGAACTTGATCTTCACGGCACTGTATCTGTCCGGCTCGAAGGAAACCTTAAAGATGTCTGGGTGATTCTCAAAATGTTGAGCCACCTTCATGAGATTGATGTTGTAGTTGAGGCTGAAATTGGAGTTGATCATAACAACTCGGAAAGAGTCAATGGGGACCTGGTTCTCCATTTCCAGAAAAGTTTTGAAGATGTAGGTCAGTTGGGTGATGATCCTCTTACAGTCAAAGAGATCGCAGCAGCCAGCCACTTGGATGGACCCGTTGGGGAACACCTTGACAGACTTGGTGCTGTAAGAGTCGTGGTACGTGAGGGTGACCTGGTTGTAAAAGGTGGTAGGCTTCAACTTCCACTCGAAGCCACCATCTCCCTTGGATCCGGATCGCTTCAACTTGAACGTCTCCAAATTCTCAAAAACTGTACGAAGCCTTTTAATATCAATCTGTTGGATAAAGCTTGAAACCATAGTGATCGTTGTAATCTTTATCCATGAGGGTCTCGTCTCATCAGGGAATCCCTTCCTGAACTCATCAAGAGTCAGAAGGTATGAAAAGCTGTTGTTGGCGATTGCCGAATACATTTTACTCTTTTATATAGGCCCTGTCGTCTTTATATGATTTATACTTAAAAGAGAGTGACTTAGGAGGTTATTTGCCACGAAGGGCTTGTTGCTGAAAAATCATAAACATGTTTGTATTTTGCCCCACTTATGGTCGGCGTTTGTTTGACAATTGTAGTTCCATCAGTTCCAATTATTTGAACTTTACATCCATTGAGACGACCATCACCATCACCTCTGTTGTAAAGTATAACTTTACCAATTTCTTTACTAGATCCTAAGTCAAGTTTCACAAAATCCATATGTGACTGATCCAAGTCACATATGGTGTGACCAAAGTTTCCAGTATCACCAACAATTCCATCCACGAATCTAGACCCAGTTCCATCAAGTTCATGAAAACCTCTACCACTTGATACACCCACCCCCTGTGAAATCTTTGTTCCACTCTTGTCATAAACTTCTATTTCTTGAAGATTGATTACTCTTGACTTTCCACATTCGTCGTAACCAGAGGTATCATACGCAATAGTGTGTATAACTTGAACATATTGACCATTTGGTGAACCACCTCCACCTCCACCTCCACCTGTGGGACCTGTGACCTCTTCACCACCCATCATAAACATTGCTCCCATCGCAGATGATGAACACATCATTAAAACAACTACACCAATAATGGTAGCCTGAGACATTTATATTAATAACACATTTTTATGGTTAAAGACAATATACCAATTTTAATTACATGACTTCTTTTCTTCGTTCGGTCAAGGCCGTCTATGATGTTGAATCTGAATTAGATTACGTCGCAATCACCTACGAACGTTTTGTTAGAGGTAAGGGGTACGCGACTTACGTAGACTACATCCACACGAGGCCTCTCGCGAATTGGACGGTTCTCAAGTCCAAGAGTCAATCTATCCCTTACGAGAAGTTCCTAGACACGATGTGTGAGAAGACCTTGGAGGTTCGCCAGAAAATGGCCGAACTCGCACTTGAGAATATCATGGCGGATAAACAGACTATTCACACATACATTCGTACAGCCTACGCTTCTAAGATTCTGGACCCCACCTTTCAACCACCTTGGATCAATACTGAAAGTGCTTGGCAGAGGGAATTTATTAGAAAGTTCTGTGTTGATACATTGGCCGACCTCATTCAACGCTGTGAAGATGAATCTAGACTGGAATATTTCTTCAACGTCTTGCGTAATATACAGACATGACAATAGCCAATACACACAGGGAACCACCAATCAAAGAAAACTCAGGGTGGTTGGAAACACCAACAGTTACCTTTTTCATCACTTTAGTAAAGCCGGTATCAATGTTTCTACGTGGGTGAACACCCCTAGATAAAGAACAGTCGGATGTAGATTCCGCACACAAACCATACTCACAATAGACACTTCTCTTGTGTTCTTGGATACCTGGTTCAGACTTAATTTCAGTAAAATCATCATACCCACCACTTTGTCTCACACTCCCTGGAAGGGAAAAATCGTGGGTGACAAATGGATTGACATTATCAATTGCTTCTTCGTCTGTAAGCATCATAATTACTTTTACTTCAGATTATATTTTTTGGTCTTCATTTTGGTTTTGTGTTCTTCCCACATCATATCTAGATCTACATTCAACATATGTGCCAACTGGAAAAGGTAACTAAACACATCACCCATCTCCATCATGACATCTGTACCCCTCTCCTTCTTGAGACCAGTTTTCTTATAGGTCTTCTTGTACTGACGAATGGCCGATGCCAACTCACCAAATTCTTCAGTCAGTAGGAGCCACACCGTATCAACTGCGGCACGGTCCCAACCCTTTGATTTACATACTTTTTCAGTTTCTTGTTTGTAGAAGTTCAAACTCATCTTATCATATCAGGGAACCAAAACTTTAATTGATACCAATCTTCATATTCTTGGGGATCTTTTTACCCACCGTACTCGTGTTAATAGGTTGCGCGAGGGGGACTGCGATTGTGTCAATATCTTGGACGTAGGACATGTACTGAGAGACTCCAGTCTGTATCTGAGAGACCGCGGTATCGATGACACGGGAATTCATAAAGCGAACTTGTTCATTGATGCGTGTATGGTGGTCACCAGCGTTGTTGATGAAGACGACACGCATGATGCTATACAGGTCGTCAGGGTTTTGGCGATCGATGGCGATACCGGTATTGTTCTTGAACGTCTGACGGATCCCACGCTGGAGAAGATTTTGGTTGAACTCGGAAAAGAACAGGGTGTTGAGTGGAGTCTCACACTGCTTGAGAGAGTCAAGGTGAAGGTTGTCACACATTTAATATACCCTCGGAAAAAAAACTTAGTACATATTAAATGTTGAACATAGCTGATTTTGATGAGGCCTATGCCAACAAGCCTACCAATGTTGAACAGATACCATGCAACCCCCCAGCCTGCTTCGTGGGATCTTATGCCCCTGTGGCGCGTCCAGGTGAGACCGGTCCCTTCTTTGTGAACAGTTACTTTCTTCAGCCTGATCGTAAGTTTGAAACCGTCGGTACCGTTAAGGTTACCAGCGGTGATCTCGAGAAGTGCAGGAAGTAAGTTAAAAATAAAAGACGTAGAATAATTAGTAATGAGGGTCATTAAACGCTCAGGTCGTATTGAGGATATGAAATTTGATAACATCACCAATAGGATTAAGAATTTAACATATGGACTCTCAGAAAATTGCGACTCTTCCAAAGTCGCACAACAGGTAGCTTCATCCCTCTACGATAGTATCACGGTTCAGGAAATTGACACACTCTCCGCAGAAGTGTGTGTCGGGATGATCACATCCGACCCCGACTACGAAGTCCTCGCGACTCGCATCATCGCCAGTAACATCCAGAAGGTGTGTCCCAATAACTTCCACATCGCCATGAAGAAACTTGCTAAGGCTGGTATCGTCACCGATGAGGTCGCACATGTCGCTGGTCTCGTCAGAAATGATATCATCGCGAAGAGGGACTTTGACTTTGGGTACTTCGGCCTCAAGACCCTAGAGAAGAGCTATCTCCAACGTTTAGATGGTGTACTGATGGAAACACCCCAATATATGTTTATGAGGGTATCCATCGGTATCCATGGTGATGATATCCCCGCCGTTCTGGAAACCTATGACAAGATGTCCCAAGGTCTTTTCATCCATGCTACACCCACCCTCTTCAATGCCGGAACTCCTCGTCCTCAGATGTCCAGTTGCTTCCTCATCGCCAATAAGGAAGACTCCATCAATGGTATTTACGGTACTCTGACAGAGTGTGCACAGATTTCCAAGTGGGCTGGTGGTATCGGTATGCACATTCATGACATTCGCGCCAATAAGTCGCGTATTCGGGGTACTAATGGCCAATCTGACGGTATTATCCCCATGCTTCGTGTTTTTAACGCCACCGCCCGTTACGTGAACCAGGCTGGTCGTCGTAAGGGATCTATCGCCGTCTACATTGAACCATGGCATGCGGATATCATGGAGTTCTTGGAGCTACGCCTCAATCAAGGTGACGAAGAGGCGCGTTGCCGTGATCTTTTCTCAGCCCTCTGGATTCCAGATCTCTTCATGAAGAGGGTAGAGCAAGGTGGTCAGTGGTCCCTCTTCTGTCCAGACAAGGCCCCAGGTCTCTCCGATGCCGTTGGTGAAGAGTTTGAAGCCCTCTACACCAAGTATGAGGAGGAGGGTCGTGCTAACACCACTGTGCCAGCCGCGGAGGTTTGGAAGGCTATCCTAAAGTCACAAACGGAGACTGGTACCCCATACATGCTTTACAAGGATGCCTGCAACCAGAAGAGTAATCAGAAGAACTTGGGAACTATCAAGAGTTCAAATTTGTGTACGGAAATTGTAGAATTTACAGACAAGGACGAGACTGCTGTGTGTAACCTGGCCTCAATTGCCCTCCCCAAGTATGTGGACGTAGAGAGTGGGACATTTGATTACGAGAAACTCCATGAAGTCACAAAGACTGTCACCAAGAACCTGAACAGGGTCATCGATAGGAACTTCTACCCAGTTGAGACTGCCCGAAAGTCTAATATGAGGCATCGTCCAATTGGTCTCGGTGTCCAGGGTCTCGCGGATGTATTCATCCTCTGCAGACACGCGTTTGACTCCGATGAAGCCAAGGAAATCAATGCACGTATCTTTGAGACTATGTACCACGCCGCCCTAGAAGCCAGTTCTGAACTCGCAGAGGTCCAGGGTTCATACGAGACCTTTGAGGGTTCTCCAGCTTCCCAAGGTGTGCTCCAATTTGACATGTGGGAGGGTGACACCAAACTTCACTACGACTGGGACGCATTGAAGGAACGCGTGAAGACTAAGGGGCTTAGGAACAGCCTCCTCATGGCTCCAATGCCCACAGCTTCCACGGCCCAGATTTTGGGCAACAATGAGTGCTTTGAGCCTTATACAACTAATATCTACTTGCGTCGTACCCTTGCCGGTGAGTTTGTAGTTGTCAATAAGCACCTTGTTAATGATCTCAAGAAGATTGGTCTATGGTCCAAGGAAATGAAGGATCTCATGGTCAAGGCTGGTGGTTCTATCCAAACTATTGTAGACATCCCCGAAGATATCAAGAAGTTGTACCGTACCGTGTGGGAAATCAAGATGAAGGATGTCATTGATATGGCTGCTGATCGCGGTCGTTTCATTGATCAGTCCCAGTCTATGAATCTCTTCATGGAGAGTCCCACAATGTCTAAACTCTCCTCAATGCATATGTATGCATGGAAACAGGGTCTCAAGACCGATATGTACTATCTGAGATCTAAGGCAAAGGCTCGGCCAATCCAATTCAGTCTTGAACCCGATTGTGTGGCGTGTTCAGCTTAAAGTTTTAACCCCATATTCAATCAGTGCAATGTCTAAAATTACCGACGCTATCGAAAACTTGGAAATTGCCGAGTTTAATAACCGAAAGATTGTACTCTCCACAAAGGAGGGTACTCCCATGAAGATTCACTTCCCACGTCTGTACATGCCCTTCGGTGTCTCTGGTTTTACACCCGAAGTCGGTCCAACTAAATACAACGTAGATCTGGCCCTAAAGGGGTATGACGAGGAGGGGAGTTACATTAACAAGTTTTACACTTCTCTGAAAGCTCTTGAAGATAAAATCATCGATGCCGTGGTTGAACAGAGTGAAAAGATCTTCCAGAAGAAAATGACAAAGGAGGAACTTATCCCCATGTTCAACTCTAACATCAAGGAAAGTCCTGGTCGCGAACCAAAGTTTCGTTTAAAGGTTGATACGGATCACAATAGTCTCATCAAGGCTGCCGTCTATGACGCAGACAAGAATCCTATCAAGACCGAGGTTTCAAATGGACTCTATGCAAGAAATAGTGGTCACGCTATCGCTGAACTCAATAGTGTGTACTTCTTGAACAGAATGTTCGGGTGTACCTGGAAGCTTAATCAGTTGGTTGTATATGAACCACAGAATCTCAAGGGATTTCAATTTCAGCTTTAGTAGAGGCGAGTCACCATTTTGGATCCTGGTACATTTTTGTACTTTGGGATTGGACTGTAGTTCTTGTACCCACCAGGCATCTTGGTAAACATCGCACCCCTACTAGTCGCATAAATACGACGCTTTTGGTTGTCAAGGAAGTTCGTATTCATCGCAGCCTTTCTAGCACGTTCTAACACGTTCATCTTACTTATTACCGCTATTTTTATTCAAAAGGAGAATATGATATATAATCTGAGCCTCCTTAAGAAGTTTACCCTGAATCTTGGTAAAGCTCTTAGGATCCTTTCCCAATTTAATCTTAGCTAGACGCACAGACTCGTTCCATTTAGCGAGAGTCATTCTTATAGTATTACATCATTTTTTTCACTTTCGTCTTGTACGCCTTGGTACCCTCCTTGGGTTGAAGCTTGAAACCCTTCTTCGCTGGCTTGAAGACATTGGTAAGGTGCTTCTTACCCTCCTTCTTCATACGAGCGAGTGCAGCCTCCTGAGCAGCCTTGCTCTTAATCTGACCATCCTTGGGATCTAATATCAGATCCTTCTTCTTGAGACCACCCGCAGTTTGGTCGGCAGTTCCATGGAAAACCTGAGCACGAGAACCAATCATTTTATTTATACATTAGGCTCGGAATATTTTTTTAATATCAAGGATTGAAATCTTTTCGGTTGTCCTCTTTACTGGAATTTGTTTCTCAATTCTTTCATCGTTTAGAACCTTTGAACACACGATAGATTTGTGACCTTGAAGAGCCATCATCTCTTCCTCCACACTCACAAATGTATCCGTCTCTCTGTAAATCAATTTCTTAACAAACACTTCTTTAGTCTGTCCTGTCCTATGACTGCGACCAACGGCTTGAAGCTCCGTTGCAGGGTTCCAAGATGGACCAGTAATGTAGACACGAGTAGCTTCTTGGAGGTTCAGACCCTGACCCCCAGATTTGATTTGAATGATAAACACAGCCCCTTGTGGAGCCTTTTTGAACGCGGTCACCTGGTTGTCCCTCTCCTCCTTTGCCACCGAACCATCAATGCGGAAAGTTGGTCTCTCCATGTTCTTCTGAATATAGTCCATCTCACCTCTGAATTGACAGAAGATGAGGGTCTTCTCCTCTGGGTGAGACTTAATCATATGGAAGAGTGTTTCCATTTTATTAGACCTCCCAATCCACTCTTCGGGTTGCGTACCATTCTTCTTAGCGATACCATCCAAATACATCTGCGGGAGTACCATCACCTGCCTCGCACGAAGAAGACACTCCAAAATCACCATATTTTTTGAGTTGAGACTGATGGCATTCTTGAAGGCATCCCTAATAGTTTCTTGGGCATCTTGGAAGACAAATTCATAAAGTTGCCTTTCATCTGGGAACATGTCAAGTTCAACATTCTCAAAGTAACAGTTTGGAAGTCTCAGACGCTCGTTGATCTTAGCCAAGTCATCCTTGGTTCTCCGGAGGATGTAGATATCCTTGATCTTGTTGGTCATCCCCTGAACAAGGGCTTTGTCAATACCAAGGAAGGCACATAGGGATACAAAGTCATTCATAGAATTGAAGACGGGTGTACCAGTCACAATCCACTTGATCTCAGCGTTGATACGGTTGACACTCTTGAACAACTTAGAAGATTTGTTACGAATCTCATGAGCTTCATCAAGAATGATTCTGTCCCAATTCTTTTTGTGGATGAATGTCTCTTTATGAGTTGATAGAAGGGAATAAGGCATGATCACAACGTCAGCCTCCTTCCGCTTTCTATCTGGTCCATCAAACACATGAACAGACATTTTAGGGGCAAACTTTGCAATTTCATTCACCCACTGCGTGATAATAGATTTGGGTACGATGATTAGAGTGCTTTTTTTGGGGTTTCCTAACATTGTAGAAACCATTTGCACGGTCTTACCCAGACCCATTTCGTCACAGAGGAATCCACCTTTGGGGCCAGATTCTTGATTTTCCATTGTGAGCATCCAAAGGACACCCTCTCTTTGATAAGGTGCAAAGAGACGACCATTGAGGTTGTCTTTAGCGAGGTTGTATTGTTCCTCAATCTTCATGGTACTCGTCTTCGTCAGAAAGTGCTGTAACTTCACACTTGGGTGGTTCAACTTCCTTTTTTTTACGAGTACGCTTTGGCTTAGGTTGTGGAAGTTCATCTATGTGTTCCCTAAAATATAGAACTTTTTTCCAAAACTCTTCCATGACTGGGAGGTAAGTCTTGAACCACTCACGATCCCTCTTTACATTAACTACATCAAACTCCTCTGGGCGAGGCCAATTTGTCTCAGCTGGTTTATATTGAATGAAGTCAGCTTCTTCTAGATCCAAGATTTCCATACAAAGTTGAAGCTGTGGCATATAATGCTCTGGAACTTCCCCGGGGATGATAGCTCTCTGTGGAGGGCACTTGATTTCTACAAGCTTACCCGATTCAGAAACACCATCTGGACTTCCACCAAGCCATTTGTGTTCCGGGTGAGGACAAAGACCTATTTCATGGACGACTTCATTGTGGCGTTCCTCATAGAGAATACGAGCCTCGTCCTCATATAGCTCACCATGACGAGTGGCTGCATTACCAGTAAACTTTTCACCGAGACCACACTTCTTTAGTAACAGACCCTCTGGTGTCTCGTACTTATTCTTCCCGATAGCGGTGGCGCAATCCGATGCAGTTAGCATGTTTCCACGAAGAGCAAGCCACTCCTCGCTCTTCTGGGCGGCGTATTCCCTCTCAATTAGAGCCTTAACATTTGGATGCATATTAAATTACTGTAGCTGGTAATTTTTAAGCTGATGTTGAAAGTGTTGAAAAAAGACCATAGCTGCATTTTGTTCGGCTTGCTTCTTACTCTTGGCGTATCCTCTACCAGCGTATTGGTTATTTATCATGGCATCAATGAAAAATACACCATCTTCGTGGGCAACAACACGATATTCTGGAAGGGGTAGGTTGTTAACCTGACAATACCTCATGAGATGGTCCTTATAGTTATCATCAACCATGATGGAATTGAGATCCACATATTTAGGATCTTGATAGATTCTAAGGACAAACTGTTTTGCGTGAAGAAGGCCAAGGTCCATGTAGATAGCACCTACGAGAGCTTCAAAGACATCTTCCAGAATCTTTGGGTTATTGTTCCAGGAGTTGCGCATACCCTTCTCATCCATGAGAACTAGTTTATTGAGACCTAGCTTTAGAGCTATATCCGCGAGGGTTTCCGAACGAACGAGTTTCGTACGAGCCTTTGTGAGAAATCCTTCTTGCTTTGATTCATGGCGATCAAACAGGAATTTAGTAATGATAAAACCTAGTACAGAATCACCCATAAACTCTAGGGTCTCGAAGGAGTCGTTAAACTGTTCATATTCTTTGAGCGCGGATTTATGGGTAAAAGCCTTTTGGTACAAAGTCAGATCCTTGACCTTTGTACCAATAAGTTGTTCAATTTGTTCTTTTGAGACAGACATATTGTAGTTATGTGTTATTTTTTTAAGCCTTAGCTTTGATATAATGAGGGCTGAGGTACTTCTGGAGGTTAAGGTAGGTGACCGTTACGTCAGCAGGGGGCTGGAGGAGCTCCTTGAGCTTATCGTCAAGGATGAGCTGGCGACCGTTCTCGGGGTGCTTGAGTCCCTTATCAGTGATGTACTTGTTGATGAACTTAGTGACCTCGGAACGAGAGATCAGCTCACCTTCGGGAAGACCGAGAAACTCGCGCAACTTAGGTGTAATTTCCTGTTTGCGGTTGAAGCCGTTGTTGGCGGCACGCGCCTTGGCCTTCTCACCGTCGGGATCCTCTTGGGTGTTCTTCACCTTACGGATGATCTTGGTGAGAGCCTTGACATCGGCGCGGAGAGCGGCAATTTCGGATTGAATGGTTTCAAGAGACATTATACCTTTCTTAGCCCGTTAATCTTTAAGTAAGATACGTAAGAAACAAGAGTGAAAACATGACGAGCATTATGAGTATGTAGAGTTTGGGGTTATACTCGGGCATTCTTAGGGCTGAGGGGCGTTCTATGACTCTAAAGGGTTCCCTTGGTGTCAGGTTAGGTACTTGACCAGGGCATCCACCAGCACAGCATGTACTTTCTGGACATGCAACCACGTGGGACCCCCGTCTCACTCCACAGAATTGGGACTTCTTTGGGTCGGCGACATCATCATATGCGAAGCATCGGCACTCGTCTATTATGCTACAGACCATATTATTATGTGAGAATATAATAATGGACACTGAAATTTATTCAGAAGCGGCAATCAAAAAATTCTTGGATGAGAATTTATTGTTCAAGGATGCCAAGTTGAAAAAGTATTACGATAGGAATGAACAGAGGGATCTTGGAAAATTCAGGAGTCGTGTTCACAGTGTCTACAGTAAGAAGGATTTTGAGAAGGTTGTGTACCTCTTGATTACAAACTCTTTGAGAGACATCATCTTGGAAACTATCGGTGAAATTTCCGAGCACATGAAGAATATGGGTGATTTGATCGTGAGTGGTGGTGAAGCCTTCAATCTATACATGGACTATAACAACCGCATCATCACCACAGATATTGACGCGAAGTTTGTCCCACGGATGTCTGTAAGTCCAAAGTTTTTTGGAAAACTTCAAGCAACCAAATTGATTCTTTGGGACAAGATGGGTGAAATTGCAAAAAAGTTGAACACCCGTGTGAGGAAGCGCCTTACTATGATAAAGACCAAAAACCCCAAACTTTTCAAGTTCTTGGGTCTGAGTGTGCCACCTTCTGGTCCAGCTGTGACTCGTAGGTATACCCTAATCAAGAAGAAGAAGTCTGGTCCCGGGAATGATCCCAAAAAGGGGGATGTTTTCATTGACGTGGAATTATTCGCCCTTGATTTGAACACGCGCTTCTATTCCCCCAAATCAGGTAAAATTGAGAGTGTGACCCTTGGGGGTATCCTTGATATTCCTTTCATGAGACCCAAAGAGTTTGGTTACGAAGTTGTTCTCACTAGGCGTAAGGGTATAACCTACAAGAACCAGAATACGGGTAAGTTGGTCAGAAATAACAACGTGTACGTAGCCAGCAAAGAGTTTTTGATTGAAGATATCTACTTGATGAGTAAACTTAAGCTTCGTCCAGAGAAGCAGGAGAAGGATAGACAACGTCTCGTGAAACTTGCGCAACTCCTGGATAAGAAGGTGTCAGCTGCAAACTCTATTGACGACCTCTTCAAGCGTATAAAACCCCTAATCATCAAGAGGGGTGCACCAGCCACCAAGAAGAACGCACGTGTCTCTGTGACACAGGCTGCGCGGGTGGATCCATTCAAATACAAGAACTACACGACCAAACCCTCGGAGGACAAGTTATCTAAGCAAATTGTACATGGTCTCAAACCTGTCACGAAGAACACCAACGTGAATGGGTACAAAAACTCTTCAGGAAACAAGCGATTAAACCTCAAAAACCTCAAGTGGAAGAATGTCAAGAACAATTCCTATGTGAAAAACGAGGTAAACCTGAGACCCGAAAACGCAAAGAAACTACCCAAGAACATCAACTTCACAAATACACTCTACGGGTATAATCCCAGGAGAAATGTGTGGGTTCCCAAGAACATCATAAATAAGTCAGCGGCTATCCCATTTGTTGGTTTAAAGAAATGAGACCTAAACTACATATAAAATGCTTTACAACGCCCCAGCTAAAGGTGATGACGGACTTTACTTCGTGAAGGCTCTCAACGATTCTAAGCGCAAGTGCCTCGTTCAATTGAATGGGGTGAAGATGGCGGATGTCTCAGGAGACATTGTGATGGACCTTGGTTCCGACGCGAACGTTTCTAAGATTCAAGCGATTGACACTGGGAATCTCGGTGCCGCGGTTGAAAACGCTGAGACTTGGTTCGGTAAGAAGCTCTCTGACAAGGTCGTTGAGGGGGCTTACACTTCCAGTATCGCCGACGGTCAGGTTACAGGCGAGCGTATCGAGGTTACTAAGGTATTCAATTCTGAGCAGGAAGAGGTTGACTTCGAAACTGTTCAGCCCGGTAAGACTTGTGATGTCATCCTGGAATTTGCCGGTCTTTGGTTTGCCAAGAAATCTTTCGGCTCTTCATGGAATGTTGTCCAGGTCAGGGTCCACCCAGACCCAATTCTTGATACTTATCCAGAAGGATTTGCTTTCGTTGATGACGAGCAATAAAAAAATTGTTAACCTAATATAAAACATGATGAAGAAGGGACGTACCCAAAACCTCTTGATGGTGGCCGCTGTTGCCGTGTTGGTCTATTTGCTCTTCACTATGAACAACAAGTCTGAGTATTCTATTAAGGAGCGCGAGTATGCTGCGATCCAGATGGCCCCTTCCGCCGGTCCCACTGCCGCCGGGCCAGCTGCTGCCAACGGTTGTGGTATGGAGAAGGGTGTTGGTCTCGCGTCCTCCCTCCTCCCCCGTGAGGTTGCCTCCGCCGAGGACTTTGGTGAGTTTGCTCCAGAAGACATCCTCGCCGGCCAGAACTTCCTCGAGCCCCGTCAGCAGATCGGTTTCCCAGAGACTGTCGGTGGTGCTCTCCGCAACGCCAACCAGCAGATCCGCTCTGACCCACCTAACCCCAAGGACCCTTTCGTGTGGAACAACTCTACTATCGTTCCCGATATGATGCAGCGTGGTCTGTGCTAAATAGCGCTTAAAGATTAGATGTGTAGTTTTATATAATAAATATGTCAGTACCAAGCGAACTTTCTGATAGCGTCTCCAAGCTTGTAGACCTCTCAAAACAACTTACTGAAGCAAAATCTGATATCAAAATCCTCAACCAGGAAGAGAAGCGATTGAAGGAATCAGTCAAGAAACATATGATTGATCAGGGTATTGATACCATTAACCTCAGGAAGGGTAAAATTAGTATCCGCAAGTCGGTGCGGAAGTCTGGAATGAACAAGGACGCTATCAAGGAGGGACTTCTCAAATTTTTCGGTGGTGACGAAGTTAAGGTTGAGGGTGCTCTAAATGCGATTAAGGATGGTCTTAAGGTGAAGGAGTCCACCTCTCTCTCGTTAACTGGTATAAAAGAGAAACCCGAGAAAGAAGATAAGTAATAATCATGGTTTGGAGCCAATACGTATACGAAGCCACCGCTGGGTTTGACACCTCTCAGGCCAGTGATGATGAAGATTTTACAGATGACACTCCTCTTAATGTTGAAGACTGGGAAGTTCAATATTCAGATGAGCTATGGTACATGTGGGGTATGATGAATACACTCCTAAATGATGCCTATATTGAACACACGGGAAAGTTTTGTGATTTTGTTGAGTTTTGTTATATGGAACATCACCCATATCAGGAACGTATTGTTTGGGAATATGAAGAACAGACCGGGTGGTATGAAGAGAAACTCGCCTACATTTGGAGACATCTCAGGCGAGTTGTAAACCAGAATGGACTCCATGAAGAGATGATGAGGGGTGCCACGTTTTACCACTTTGTTGACTACGCTAAAAATTATATGTGCATATATTAAATGCTCCCCGATATCACTTCCCAGAAAGTTGCTGTACCAGCCGCCCTTTTTCTCGCGCTCAGCCCAGGTGTTCTCTTGACCACCGACGGCAAGAAGCTCGCTTTCCGCAACGGAAAGACCAACCAGATGGCGATTTTCTTCCACGCCCTCGTGTTCTTCCTTGTGTACAGCCTCATCGCGCGCGCTATGGGTCTCGTCCTCACCAAGACCGACCTCATCGTGACCACTGTGCTCTTCCTTGCACTCAGCCCAGGTCTTCTCCTCACCCTCCCCCCAGGTTCGGGTGGTGTTCTCAAATCGGGTCAGACCAGCATCTCCGCCGCTGTGACGCACGCGGTTGTGTTCGCTGTGGTCTTTGCGCTTTTACGCAAGCAATTTCCTCAATTCTATTAAGTAGGAGGATGAAATACCTTGTTTTAGGTCCCGCGTCTATGGGTATATACGCAATGATTGGGACTCTAAAAGCAATGGAATCCACTCTCGTGGATGTTAAAGAAATATCTGGGTCATCCGCCGGTTCAATTTTAGCTTTATTTTTAGCTTTGGGGATGTCCGTTGATGAAATATTGAATGTATCTTTGTCTTTGAATATCCCCGAATTTGTTAAAATACGTATAGGTTCCTTTTTTAACAAATTTGGTTTTGTTGATTTGGGACCCATACGCGAAAAGATGGTTGAAATATGTGGATGTGACCCTACGTTTGAGGATTTGGATATGAAAATATACGTATCTGCCTACTGCTTAAACACGTCAACGACAGAATACTTCTCTAGGGATACCCATCCCAAAATGAAGGTTATTGATGCTGTGTGTATGAGTATGGCTGTACCCCTTATCTTTTCATGTGGTACGTATGAAGGTAGAACCTATGTGGATGGTGGTACACAGGAAGTCTACCCCATTACCCCATTTTTGGACAAGAAACCACATGAAATTACATGTATCAAAATGAAGATGGATAAGGTGTACATGGATGAAATAAACACACCAAGACAATTTGTAGAGTGTCTCGTTCGCTCAACAATCGTGAATAGAAATGAATATAGCAAAGATGTACACATAATAGAGATTGATATTGGTGACACCAATATATTTGATTTCAGTATGTCTTACGAAGATAAGATTAGACTTTACAATTTGGGATATAAATAATCGTTACACTTTTTTGTTAACTTAATATATATAATGGATGCGTGTGATCCAGACGCAGATATAGAAAACCTCAGACAGTTGATTAAGATCAACACAGGGGTAGATGTTAAGTTAACAAAAAAAGAGATTTGTCAGGCGTATGAGGATATCCAGGGAGGTAAGTTACCCCTCCCCCCTCTCGTCATGAACTCAACTCGTACGTACTTGGTTGATAAGAAGTCTCCTTTGAAGCCAAATGACTACGAGCTTCTATTTGATTCTTCCACCAAGCGTGCAGACCTAAAAAAGGTCGCCCGTAAGGTTAACCTAAAGAATGTTGATCAGATGACGAAGAGTCAGATTGTTGACGCAATCGGTAAACGTCTGCGTTATATGAAGGTGCACGAACCTGTCAAGTTTGCCAGACGAACTCGTGTCGCCGTTAACAGAACCACAGCAGTGAATGAAATTAACAACACAGCAGTGAACACTGTTAACAACGAGAACAGGGTGAACACCAACAACGTGAATGTGAATACGAACAGGGTGAATACCAACAACGTGAATGTGAATACGAACAGGGTTAACACTAATAACGGTTTGAACACCACTCGTACGAACACTAATAACGGTTTGAACACCACTCCTTCTCGTGTAAATTTCAATAATAGTCCCCGTGCTTCCAACGGTGCCCGCCCAAACGGTCAGAGGGGTATGAACTTTTCCGGTAAGAATGTTTTCAAACAGGGTAAGAAGCCTGCCTTTTTGGGTGGAAATCAACGTGCCGTTCGTGAACCGGTGCGAAACATGAATCAACGTGCCGTTCGTGAACCGGTGAGAAACAACAGGCCCAGAAACATGAATCAGCGCCCAGTTACCATGAATAAACCCGGATTTTTCGGGAGTATCTTCGGTAAAAAGAATTATATCGCTGCTAATAAGTTCAAGGGTGAAAAGAAGGGATATGCTTTTAAACAGGGAAACAAGGGATTAGGCTATTACAAAAACACTGGTGGACCAGAACCGACCGTCGGTCCACCTCAAGGTCCAACTTTACCAAACAAACCAGTCCCAGCTATACTACCAAATGGAGATTTAACTACTGAACAAGCTGTTGCCAAAATTAAACAACTTGGTCTCAGACGTGAAAAGAAGTTCTTGGAAAAGATGGAACTTGGTACTACAACTAAAAAACAGGTGGTTGCTGAGGCTCAACAGGCTTTGGAAGAGGAAAAGAGGTTCCTCGCTTTCATAGATGGTTTGAAATTACTCAACATTGAGAGTGAATACATCAAACAGCGTATGGCCGTAGATGATCTCCGGCAGCTTAGAGTTGAAGCCCAGATTAAGGCTGATGAGAGGTCCAATGTCAAGAGGACCAACGAAGAGAAGATGGCGATGTTCTTGGAAAGTACCACCCTCAACAAAGCAGACAAAAACGCCTTCCTGAACCGAGCCAGACAGAATGGAGCAAATGTCAACAAATTGATCCTGGATATTAAGAAGTTGATATCCAATGAGGTAAACCGCGTTCTTAATAAGAAGAGAGAGGAGTTTAAAACCCTCCTCAAGAACTACAATAAGTTGAGTGACAGGGACAAAGAAGATCTCGTGAAGGGTATCGATGAAAAGACAAACACTAACACTATGAAAAAATTGGCTGAAAATCTGATTAAGAAGAGGGTTGAGGAGAAGAAAAACCTCGTGGCTCAAAATCTTCTCTCATTCCTCACACCTCTCAAGATCAATCAGACTAACAAGAACAATTTTGTGAAGCGTTTCAAGAATGATGATGTGAATGTGAATACCCTAAAGAGGGAGGCTCTAAACCTGGAAAAGTCCCAA
>Ga0075460_10000053_pt1 | contig 35157 bp, 31 predicted proteins | sample DEB08_DNA_3_FD_77580 | JGI IMG/M metagenome (GOLD analysis project Ga0075460, IMG submission 77580) | Aqueous microbial communities from the Delaware River and Bay under freshwater to marine salinity gradient to study organic matter... | ecosystem: Environmental > Aquatic > Marine > Coastal ...
TTCGGTCGGTGGTCGACGTACCGGGAAGCGTCACCGCCTCGATCCGTTCCTGAATCCGACGCCTCTCCGAGAGCGAAGTCCGGCGCCACCAACCACGTCACGGCTGCAGGATCTCCTTCGTGCACGGGCTCCCACACCACAGCCCACTTCTCGGTGACATCTGCCACCTCAACGCGCAGCATGAACCGCATCGAATCCAGATAGCCCACGAGATCCGGTGCCGTGCCCGGTTCGACCGTGATCCAGGTGGTGCTGCCGTCATCGACCAGATGGAGTTCATGCTCGACATGTCCCTGGGGAGTCAAGATGAGCGCCGTCGTGGACACTCCCGGAGGCAGGGCCTCGAGATGTTGTGTGGTGAGGCTATGCAGCCAGGTGAGCCGGTCCGGTCCGTTAACCGTGACGACGCCCCGGTGCGACAGGTCCACGGCCCCTCTGCCCGCCGCCAGCCGACGCTGCTCGGCGTGCGGGTCCCCGTAGTGCCACGGCACGCCTTCGTCGATGGTCCCCTTCGGCGCGGGGACAGCACCGGGCACCTCGAGGGCTGGACTGCGATAGGTCGTCACCTTCACCTCAACCCGTCGATGACTGGCCGTCTTCCCGGCAGGGCCGGCACAACCCGTGGACGGCCATGTGACCGAGATCGGTGGAGAACCCGTGATCGTGCTCCAGGGCTGCACAGAAGGGCTCTGCCGTGCGGGCCGGCACGCTATCGATTGCTCCACAGGAACGACAGACGAGATGGATGTGGAGATCGTCATCGACCGAGTGGTACGTCGGCGATCCATGACCAAGGTGCGCATGGGTGACGAGACCCACTTCTTCGAGGACCTCAAGAGTCCGGTAGATCGTCGATAGATTGATGCGCGGCGCGCCTGCCTGAACGCGTACGAGTATCTCTTCCGGCGTTCCGTGACCAAGTTCGGTGACGGCCTGCAGCACGCCGGCGCGCTGATCCGTCACGCGATAGCCATGGGAGCGAAGCTGCTCCTCCCAGCCTGACATCACTCCGCCGGACGCAACCGAGCGGACAGGTGGTTGGTGAGGGGCTGGTCGACCGCGGCCATGTCGTAAGTCCACATGAGCTCGCCGTTGACGAGTCCGTAGAGGCGTTCGCCCGCGGAGTACGGCTTGGCGCTCGGCGAGGCAGCGATGACGTCAGTGGTCAAGGTCGCGCGCGCCGCGGTGATGGTGGCGTTCTCGATGCCGAGGACCTCCACAGAACCAAGCCACAGTTCGGCGTAGCCGGTGGGATGCGCCATGGTCACTTCGACGACACCGTCAGGACGAGGACGCCAGTAGCCCGTCTCCGTCGCGAGCGGACGCACCTTCTCACCGTCGTCATCAAGCAGCCAACTTCTCGATGCGAAGGCCAGGAAGGGTCGACCATCGGTCGTGACCGAGATCTCCTGGCCGAAGCGGAAGTCATCGATGGTGGGGTACTGGCCGAGGCCGACTCCGGCCCACCGCCCGATCAACCACGACAGCGGGACAAGCTCCTCGGGAAGGTCGCTCACGGACATTCAGCCCTGGCCCTTGAAGAGCTTGTAGACGACGTAGCCGGAGAACCAGGTGATCACGAGGATCGCGAGGACAAGCAGCCCGGTGTAGACGATCTCCAGCATGGCGCCACCCTACTCCGAGCTGTCCGCCTCAGGATCTTCTGCCCAGTCGGCGAGCCGATCCACCAGATCGGGCGCAATCGCGCCCTCGGCGTGACCAAAGCCGGGCACCTCCCAGTAGCGGGATCCCGGCGCCGATGTGTGCAGGGCGCGGGGATGCTCCAGTGGGAAGAACGCATCTGCGTCGCCATGGACGACCAGCAGGGGGATCCCGAGTGCACGAATGCGCGCCGCCGATGCCGTGGGCGTTAACGGCGGTGGATCGGGCCATCGCTGCGCATCAACAGTGACTCCCATCGTCGACCGCAGGTACAACCGGCCCAGCGGTGACGCGACTCCGCGGTGCAACCACCGCATCGGCGGGGTCCCTCGATAGAACCAGAACGCCGGACCACTGACCGCAGCCACCGCGTCGGTGCCGCCGTACCCATCCCGCCGGGGGCGCAATGCGCCATGCCGGAGAACAACCGCCGCTCCCATCGAGAAGCCCACGGTGACCACGCGCTCGTATCCCGCACTGCGCGCCCACTCGGTCGCCGCCTCCACGTCCATGGGTTCTCGGTGAGCGAGGGTCGTCCTTCCCTGCGATTGACCGTGCCCTCGCATCGTCACGGATACGACGCCGTGCCGACCTGACCAGCGTCGGGCGATCCGATCAACGCGACCCTGATCGTGAGCTCCGCCGAATCCATGAACCAGGACCATCGCCGTCCCCGTCTCTGGCCCGCGGTAGTGGGCACCACGTAGGCGAACCCCATCGTGGGCGGCGAGGGCAATCGGCTCGGCGTTCTCCGGCAGGGCTACGCGTCCTCGACCGGCGTCGGTGGACCACTCGCCCGATCCGACGGAATCGCACGGCAAGGTCTCCCCAGCGGATCCCCTCGTGCCTGGTCGTCCCACGGCGTCCCCAGAGTCGATGCCCACGGGCCGGTATCCTCGCCTAATGCGCCTGCTGCTGCTCACCCAGGCGGTGGAACCCTCCGTGGAGGTCCTGCCGGCGCTCGGCCTGCTCCCGCACACCGTGCGGATCGTCCCTGCACAGGCCACGGCTCTGCTGGACGCACCGCCCTCGGACGCTGTCCTGGTGGACGGGAGACGCGACCTGCCCCATGTGCGCAGCCTCACGCGGCTCATTCGACAAACCGGCGTGGACGTCCCCGTCATTGTCATCTTGACCGAGGGTGGACTCACCGCCCTGCAGCGGGACTGGGGTGTTGACGAGTTCGTCCTCGACTCCTGCGGACCCGCCGAACTCGAAGCGCGCCTACGCCTCGCGGCAGCGGCGATGGAGCAGGACGCTTCCGGGGCGCCGGAGGAGATCCGCAGCGGCGATCTGTCGATCGACGAAGCCGGCTACACCGCCCGTGTCCGCAGCCGGACCCTGGACCTCACCTTCAAGGAATTCGAACTCCTCCGCTTCTTGGCTCAGCACCCGGGTCGGGTATTCAGCCGGGCGCAACTGCTGCAGGAGGTGTGGGGCTATGACTACTTCGGAGGCACGCGCACGGTTGATGTGCACGTTCGCCGCCTGCGCGCCAAACTCGGCGTCGAGCACGAGGCGCTGATCGGCACAGTGCGCAACGTCGGGTATCGCTTCGTCCCCGCTCACGCCGAGACCGACTCCACCGCGCAGGACGAATCCCCCGCCACCGCGCGATGACCAACATCGAAGTCCTTCCATTTCTCGAACGCGCAGACGTCCTCGACGTCTTCGAGCTCGTCGACGCGGTGAGTCGACATGACGGCAATACTCCGCTGTCCGAGCATGTTCTTCTCCACCTGCGTCACGGTGGAGACTCCGAAGTCCGCCATCTCATCGTGCGTGCCCCGGAGGGCGGAGTCATCGGCTATGCCCACCTCGATGTCACCGACGAGGTCGAGGGACCCAGTGCCGAACTCGTCGTTCACCCCGAAGCTCGCGGCCGAGGAGTGGGATCCGCACTCATTGACCAGCTGTCACGAGAGTCAGGCGATCACCTTCGTCTCTGGGCCCACGGCCACAGCGATGCCGCCGAGAGGATCGCCGTGGCGCAGGGCTTCGAGCGCAGCCGCGTCCTGTGGCAAATGCGACGATCGCTCCTCGCCCCCCTTCCCGCGGTCGAGGTCCCGGACGGCTTCACACTTCGCTCCTTCGAGGTGGCTGATGATGAACACGAGTGGCTCGACACCAATGCCGTGGCGTTCGCGCACCTCCCTGATCAGGGCAGCTGGCAGCGCGAGGACCTTCGGCGACGGCTCGCCGAACCCTGGTTCGACGCGGACGGCTTCCTCGTGGCCGAAGACCGATCCGGACACATGGCCGGATTCCACTGGACGAAGGTGCACGGCGGCGCCCACGAGCACGTGCACGCGGATGGGACTGAGACCCATTCGCACAGCCACGGGCATGAACCTCTCGGCGAGGTTTACGTCATCGGCGTGCGCCCGGAGTACCGCGGCACCGGCCTTGGCCGTGCGCTCCTCCTCGCGGGGCTCGAACATCTGAGGCGTGCAGGACTGACCCAGGCGATGCTCTACGTCGATGCCGCCAATGAGCCCGCGATTCACCTTTACGCCGACCTTGGCTTCACCCGCTGGGACACCGATGTCCTATACCGCCGGTCCGATCCTCGGAGTTTGCCCTTCGGCTAGGAGGGGTTCGTCGGCCTGTGAAACCATAGGCTCATGTCCACTGACGCACCGCAGGCAGACCTGCCCGTGGAGCAAATCGCCCGTGATGATTCGGCTGTCGCGGAGATCGCTGAAGCGGCCGGGCCCCTGCCCGACGACCGCTTCCTCGATCGCGAACTTTCCTGGCTGGCGTTCAACTCCCGCGTCCTGCAACTGTCCGAGGATGACCAACTGCCTCTTCTGGACCGCGCCAAGTTCATTGCCATCTTCGGCAGCAACCTCGACGAGTTCTTCATGGTCCGTGTTGCTGGACTCAAGCGCCGTATCGCGACGGGTATCGCCGTACGCGCGGCGAGCGGCCTGAACCCTCGCGAGGTCCTCGAGGCAATCTGGAGTCGTGCCCACCTTCTGCAACTCCAACAGGCCGTTCTCTTCCGCGACGAGGTGCGTCCCGCCCTGGCCGCCTGCGGTGTGGAGATCTTGTCGTGGGACTTGCTCACCGCTGATGAGCGCACCGAATTGGATGCTTTCTTCGATCAGCGTGTCTTTCCCGTACTCACCCCTCTGGCGGTGGATCCCAGTCATCCCTTCCCCTACATCAGCGGCCTGTCGCTCAACCTCGCCGTCGTCGTACGCAATCCACTGACCGGCAACGAACTCTTCGCCCGCGTCAAGGTGCCGCCGTCTCTCCCCCGGTTCGTACACGTCGACGATCAGCGCTTCGTGCCGCTCGAGGATGTGATCGCGGCACATCTCGACGAACTCTTCCCGGGCATGGAGATCCTCCAGCACCACGCCTTCCGCGTCACGCGCAATGAGGACGTCGAGGTCGAAGAAGACGACGCGGAAAACCTGCTCAAGGCACTCGAACGCGAACTCACGCGGCGTCGCTTCGGACCCGCGGTACGGCTCGAAGTTGAGAGCTCGATAGACCCCCATGTCCTCGAACTCCTCATGGATGAACTGGACGTCAGCGAACCCGAGGTCTTCCGGCTACCCGGGCCGCTCGACTTGACCGGACTGTGGTCCATCTACGCCGTGGACCGCGACGATCTGAAGCAGACGAGCTTCGTCCCGAAGACCAGTCGCCAACTCGCAGAAGTCGAGTCCGCATCGGCACCCGACGTCATCGCCGAGGTTCGCGAGAAGGACGTCCTCGTCCACCATCCCTACGACTCGTTCTCCACCAGCGTGCAGCTCTTCTTGGAGCAGGCGGCGGCTGACCCCAACGTCCTCGCCATTAAGCAGACGCTCTACCGCACCAGTGGCGACTCACCTATCGTCAAGGCTCTGATCGATGCGGCGCGCAACGGCAAGCAGGTCCTGGCCTTGGTAGAGATCAAGGCGCGCTTCGACGAGCAGAACAACATCGACTGGGGCAAGAAGCTCGAAGAGGCGGGCGTCCACGTCGTCTACGGTCTCGTCGGGCTGAAGACGCACTCGAAACTCTCGATGGTCGTGCGTGACGACGGCGATCGACTGCGCCGCTACTGCCATATCGGCACCGGCAATTACCACCCGAAGACGGCTCGTCTCTATGAGGACTTCGGGCTCTTCACCTGTGATGATCGCGTCGGTGAGGACGTTGCTGATCTGTTCAATGTCCTGTCCGGATACTCGATGAACACCGACTACCACCGAATGCTGGTGGCTCCGCACTCCATCCGCACCGGACTCATCGAACGTATCGATCGCGAGATCGACCACCACCTCGCGGGTCGCGAATCCGGAATCAGGTTCAAGGCCAACTCCATCGTGGACGAGCGAATCATCGACGCGCTTTATCGAGCATCGCAGGCCGGCGTACCGGTAAAGGTGTGGGTACGAGGTATCTGCGCCCTTCGGCCCGGAGTGCCCGGCCTGAGCGAGAACATCCAGGTCATCAGCATCCTGGGACGCTTCCTCGAGCACTCCCGAGTCTTCGAGTTCACCAATGGAGGGGACACCGAGGTGTGGATCGGCTCGGCCGACCTCATGCACCGCAACCTCGACCGCCGTGTGGAATCACTGGTGAGCCTGAAGAGTCCCGAGCACATTGCGCAAATTGACGCGCTCTTCGAGGAGGCGTTCGCGCCCACGACCATGGCGTGGGACCTCGGCTCCGACGGCGAGTGGACCTGGCGACATACGGCGCCCGATGGGACGCCACTCACCGATCTGCAGGAGATGCTCATCGAGATCTACCGCACGCGGGGCAAACTCGGGTGACCGACGCGCACCGGGAGATCGAGCGCAAGCTGCGAGTGGATGCGCTGTTCCGGCTGCCTCCACTCACCGAACTCGAGGGCGTGCAGAGCGTCGAAGCGCAGCCCACCGTCACCTTGCACAATCACTACTTCGATACTCCCGACCTGCGGCTCTTTCGGTGGGGGATCACGCTCCGCCGTCGTGAAGGAGGCGGCGACGAGGGTTGGCACCTGAAGATCCCCGTCGGCGACGCTGACTCGGGCGCCCGGGATGAGATTCGGGCGCCTCTACAGCCGGAACTCCCCGAGGAGTTGCGCGGACTCATCACGGCCTTCGTGCGCGATGAGGAGCCCGTGCCCCTGGTGACGCTTCGCACCGAACGAACGCCGTATCTCTTGCACGACGAGTCGGGCGTGGTGCGGGGCGAACTCGTCGATGATTCGGTGACAGTTCTCGATGGGCATCGGACCGTCGCAATGTTTCGGGAACTCGAGGTTGAGGCCGTGCCTGACTTTAATGGCTTCCTCGACGAGGACTTCATCGACCACGTGGCCGAAGCCCTCGCCGAATGCGGCGCGGTGCCGAGCACCATGAGCAAGGCGGCTACGGCGCTCGGGCCCCGCACGCTCGCCCCACCCGACATCCCGACACTTCCTTGGCCGCGCCGCCGCGATCCCGTCGGTGACACCGTGCACGTCTTCCTGGCCCAACACGTGCGACGTCTCATCCTCGAAGACCTCAGGGTTCGCCGCGACCTGCCGGACGCCGTACACCAGATGCGCGTCAACGCGCGGCGACTCCGTAGTGGCCTGAAGGCCTTCCGAACTTTCATCGACCCGGAAGTCGCCGATCATTTGCGGGTCGAACTCGGCTGGATGGCTTCCGGCCTCGGGGAGGCGCGCGATGCCGAGGTCCTCGGCGAGCGCCTGGATCAGCACGCGCAGGAATTGCCCATGCCGCAGGCGCGTGAAGCCCAGGAGATCGTCGACGCGCACGTGCGACTTCGAGTCGCCGAAGGGGCGCTTGATGCGGGTGCCGTGTTGAACTCAGACCGCTATCGCGCCCTGCTGGTGGAATTGGTCGCGGTAGCACAGCGGCCTCCGCTGACCCGTGCAGCCGAGCAACCCTCCGGCAAAGCACTCACGGCCGCCCTAACTAAGTCGACCACCCGCCTCGAGCGCGCTGTGGCCGCGCTCTCTACGGACGGCCCCGCTGAACCGTGGCACGAGGCGCGAATCGTCGCCAAGCGGGCCCGCTACCTGGCAGAGGCGTGCGCGCCCGTCCTCGGCAAGCGGACGCGCACGTTAGCCGTCACACTCGCCGAGGTCACCGACGTCCTCGGGACGCACCACGATGCGCACATCGCCCAACTCACGCTGGCTGCTCTGGCACGGGAGGCCGACGGTGTCGGGGGATTCGCTCTTGGCATGCTCCAGCAGGTCGAGGTCTCCGCCGAGAGGGCGGATCGGCGCGAATTCGAGCGTCTGTGGCCCTCCGTCACGAGGGCCATTCGACGCACCCGGGAGTAGCGCCGCAGCGGTCCTCTTGCGCCCGGCGTAATCCCAGACCCCTCCCGTCGTTCACCTTCATGCGTCACACTGGCCCCATGAGTGACTCCTCGCCGGTGCGGGCTGCCGGCGTGGTCGTCCTGCGGCCCGGCCAGGAGGGCCCTGAGGTCCTCGTGATCCACCGCAACTTGCGCTCGGACTGGTCCCTACCCAAGGGCAAGGTTGAACCCGGTGAGCATCCGCTTGTCACCGCCGTGCGTGAGTGCGACGAAGAGAGCGGCGTCATCCCCGTTCTCGGACTGCCCCTCGAGCGCCAGGAGTACATCGCGCTCGGGGAGCCCAAGATCGTCGACTACTGGGCGGCCACGGTGGGCTCCGAGGAGGGTTTCGCGCCCGATGAGGAGGTCGACGAGGTGGTGTGGCTGTCCCCCGAGGACGCCGCTGCTCGGATGACCTATCCGCGGGACAGTGATCTGATTCGGCAAGCCACCGCGGCGCTCCCCACAACGCCCCTCATCCTCCTGCGGCATACCCAGGCCATGAAGCGCGCCGACTTCAGCGGCAAACTCGATAGTGAGCGACCCCTCAGCGGAAAAGGTCGCTCCCAGGCCAAGGCACTCGTGCCCATGCTCGCCGCCTACGGCATTGAGGACGTGCACACGTCCGACGCGCAACGCTGTCGCGAGACGGTCAAGCGCTATGCCAAGTCCATCGACGCAGCGGCGGTCGCTGAGGCCTCGTTGAGCGAGGAAGCGCATGCGGAGCGCCCCAAGCGCGCAGGGCGGCGCATGCGCGAGCTCCTCGCCGACCCGACCCCCCTCGTCGTGTGCACCCATCGACCCGCGCTGCCCACCCTCCTCGAGGCTGTCGCTGAGCTCCCCGGGGCCGACCCTTCGATGCTGGATCCGAGGTTGCCGCCCGGCGGATTTCTCGTGATTCACCGTCACTTCACCCCTGGGACGGACGAGGCGACTGTGGTGGCCGTGGAGAGGCATTCGGTCAGCCCTGAGTGATTCAGGGGATTGACCGATCACGTTCACCTTCTGTTAACCACGCGCCACCAATCGCGTCACCCAACCTCCTTACGTTCGTTCTGTCCGAAGACAGTGTTTGTGTTTCATCGAACAACAGGAGGACCAGGGTGACTCGCACCCGCTTGGCTGCTTTCGCGGCCGCTACTTTCGCCGGAGCGCTTCTACTCACCGCCTGCGGTGGCAGCGGCGACTCAGGCTCGAGCAGTGACTCCGGCTCCAGCGTCGCCGGCGACATCACCTGCGTCGACGGCAGCATCAAGGCCGCGGGCTCCAGCGCCCAAGCCAACGCCATCACGCAGTGGATCACCGACTACCAGACCGCCTGCGAGGGCGCGACCATCGACTACCAGCCCGTTGGCTCCGGTGCCGGCGTTGAGCAGTTCATCGCCGCTCAGACCTCGTTCGCCGGCACTGACTCGGCCATGAAGGACGAGGACCTCGTCGCCGCCAATGAGCGTTGCGGCGGTGGCCCGGCCATCAACCTGCCCATGGTCGGCGGCGCCATCGCCGTGGCCTACAACGTCGAGGGCGTCGACAGCCTCGTGCTCAACCCCGACACTCTCGCCGGGATTTTCGCCAACTCGATCACCAAGTGGAACGACCCGGCCATCGCCGCGCTCAACCCTGACGTGACACTGCCGGATGCGACCATCGCGCAGTTCCACCGCTCGGATTCCTCCGGCACCACGGACAACTTCACCAAGTACCTCGCCGCCACGGCACCGGGCGTGTGGACGTTCGAGCCAGGCAAGGATTGGGTGGCCCCAGGTGGCCAGGGCTCGAAGGGCTCCGATCAGGTCATGGCGTCGGTCGACTCCACCCCCAACTCCATCGGCTACGTGGAACTCTCCTACGTCCTCTACTCACAGGTCGCCAAGGCCGCATCCATCGACAACGGTGGCGGCCCGGTCGAGGCCACGAGCGAGAACGCCGCGAACACGATCTCCGGCGCCGAGGTGGTCGGTGAGGGCAACAACCTCGCCCTCAACATCGACTACGCGGTGAGCACCCCGGGCGCCTACCCGATCGTCCTGGTGACCTACGAGGGCGTCTGCCAGACCGGCCTCGCGGCCGATCAGAACCCAGCCCTGGTCAAGGCCTTCCTGCAGTACGCCGCCTCGGACGCCGCCCAGGGCGAGCTGATCGAGGCGGGCTACGTGCCCATCACCGGCGACCTGCTCACCAAGGTCCGCGCCGCCGTGGAGGCAATGAGTTAGTGACGCACCACAGCCTGAACCCCGTTTGGGGCGGTCGGCCACGTCGGCTGACCGCCCCAAACGCATCGTGACCGCTACTGCAACCTGAGGGACTCATGGCGACGACCAGCCACGAACCAACGACGACCCGCGCTGATCCTGAGGGCATCTCCGGTGCCGCGGTTCGCCGCGGTGACCGCACCTTCCTCGGGCTGTCCACGGGCGCCGGATTGCTGGTCCTGGTCGTCATGGCCGCTATCGCGGTCTTCCTCGTCTGGAAGGCGATCCCCTCGATCCAAGCCGACTCCGCCAACTTCTTCACCGAGGGGCAATGGCTACCGGATTCTGACCCACCCGCCTTCGGCATCGCCGTCCTGCTCTTCGGCACGCTGTGGACGTCGATCATCGCCCTGATCATCGCCGTACCGATCGGCTACGGCATCGCTCTCTTCATCGCCTTCTACGCCCAACGCCGTCTGGCCTCGACGCTTGCCTTCATCGTTGATCTCCTCGCCGCAGTCCCGTCGATCATCTTCGGACTGTGGGGCCTGTACAACTTCATGCCGTACGTCGTGCCGTTCTCCCAGTGGCTGAGCGAGTACCTCGGCTTCATCCCGATCTTCGCGAACTCGCAGGAGTTGTGGACCAAGAGCATCCTCATGGCCGGACTCGTCCTGGCCATCATGATCCTGCCGACGGTGTCGGCCATCTCCCGCGAGGTATTCGTCCAGGTCCCCCGCATGCACGTTGAGGCAGCGCTGGCCCTAGGCGCGACCCGGTGGGAGATGATCCGCATGGCAGTCTTCCCCTTCTCCCGCCCCGGCATGATCTCTGCCGCGATGCTGGGCCTTGGCCGCGCCCTCGGTGAGACGATCGCCGTCGCCCTCATCCTCTCCGCCGCATTCGAGATCAACTGGGCCATCACCGAGCCCGGGGGCAACTCCTTCGCGGCCAACATCGCCCTGAAGTGGGGCGAGGCTGGCGAGGTGGGCAGGTCCGCTCTCATCGCCAGCGGCCTGGTGCTCTTCTTCATCACGCTCGTCGTGAACATGTCGGCTCGCTGGGTCATCGCCCGCCGCAAGGACTTCTCGGGGGCGAACTGATGACGGACCTCTCTGGACTGCGTAGCGGCGCTCCGGTGCCCGACACGACGCCACACAGCGGCCCGGTGACCTCGTCGGAGGCGCCACCTCCCAACGCCGGTGGTCGCCAAAATCGCGGGGACTCTGCCGATTCGCTGCATCTCACGGGCAACCGTCTCCCGCGGTGGGCCCCGTGGGTCATCGCCGCGGGAGCGATCATTCTCGGACTCCTGGTGCAGGTCACCGGGATCACCGTGGTCGGACTGGCCCCCGGCTTCGTGGCCGCCTTCGCCTTCCTCCTCGTGCAGACCGCGACCTCGTGGACGGTCGAGGGACGCCGCCACGCGACCGACCGCCTCGCCACCACGTTGATCTACACGACGTTCGTTCTTGCCCTCGTACCACTGCTCTGGATCCTCATCACGGTCATCGCTAAAGGCTTGAGCGTCTTCAGCCCCGAGTTCTTCACCTCGACCATGCGCAACGTAAACCCACGCGCAGAGGGTGGTGGCATCGCTCACGCATTCCTGGGCACGCTGGAGCAGGTCGGCATTGCCGCTCTCATCGCCGTACCGATCGGCGTCCTGGCCGCGGTCTACCTCGTCGAATTCGGCAAGGGTCGGTTTGCCTATTGGATCAGCTTCTTCGTCGACGTCATGACCGGTATCCCATCGATCGTGGCTGGGCTCTTCATCTATACGGCGCTCATCCTGACCGGCGTCCTCGAGCAGTCTGGTCTCGCCGCGGGACTAGCCCTGGCCATCCTCATGCTGCCGGTCATCGTGCGGGCCACCGAGGAGATGCTGCGGATCGTCCCGAACGAGTTGCGTGAGGGTGCCCTGGCCCTCGGCGTCCCCAAGTGGAAGGTCATCCTGCGGATCGTCATTCCGACCGCGATCTCCGGGATCATCACCGGCGTCATGTTGGCCGTGGCCCGCGTCGCCGGCGAGACGGCCCCGCTGCTACTGGTCACCTTCCTTGCCCAGGACATGAACCCCAACCCCGCCACAGGGTCCCAAGCATCCCTTCCGACGTTCGTGTGGGATCAGATCAGCCGCGGCACACCCGCCTCCATCGATCGAGCATGGGGCGGCGCACTCGCCCTCATCCTGTTCGTCCTCGTCATGTACGCCGGCGCACGCATCATCGCCAAGATCTACTCCCCCAAGGCCCGCTAGACCCAACGCAGGAGACCATATGAGCAAGCAGATCGACCTCGTCGACCTCGATATCTACTACGGGGATTTCCTGGCCGTGGAAGGCGTCAACCTCACGGTCAAGGCGAACTCGGTGATGTCGTTCATCGGCCCCTCCGGATGCGGCAAGTCCACCGTCCTGCGGAGCATCAACCGCATGCACGAGGTGATCCCGGGTGCGCACGTCAAGGGTGCGGTAAACCTCGACGGAGAGAACCTCTACGGCCCCAACGTCGATCCCGTCCTCGTGCGTCGCACCATCGGCATGGTGTTCCAGCGCCCCAATCCCTTCCCGACAATGTCGATCGCGGACAACGTCATCGCCGGTCTGAAACTCGAGAAGGACAAGAAGCGCAAGGAGTCGATGGACGAGATCGTCGAGAAGTCGTTGCGTGGTGCGAACCTCTGGGAGGAGGTCAAGGACCGCCTTAAGCGTCCGGGTGCCTCGCTGTCCGGCGGTCAGCAACAGCGACTGTGCATCGCGCGTGCCATCGCGGTGGAGCCGCAGGTCCTTCTCATGGACGAGCCCTGCTCGGCGCTCGACCCGATCTCGACACTCGCGATTGAGGACCTGATCCGCGAACTTAAGGACCGCTACACGATCATCATCGTGACGCACAACATGCAGCAGGCTGGCCGCGTCTCGGACGACACCGCGTTCTTCAACCTCTCCGGAATCGGCAAGCCCGGTCACCTCATCGAGGTCGGACCCACCGCACAGATCTTCAGCCATCCCGAGCACAAGCAGACCGAGGACTACATCGCCGGTCGCTTCGGCTGATCAGCGTTGTCGCCTCGACAGGCCGACTACGAACCCTCGGCGAGCGCGTAGCCGGCCTCATCGACGGCCTCGGCAACATCAGTGCGGTCCAGCGGGTTGTCGCTGGTGACTGTGACCGCACCGGACCCAAGATCAACATCAACGCGCTGCACACCCGGAAGCAGCAAAAGCTCACCGGTCACCGCGCGCACGCAGTGATCACACGTCATTCCTTCAACCTGGTAGGTCGTCGTCGTGTTCACGGGGCCTCCTTCAACTCCGGCCATCGTTGCACGCCCTATCGCCGCACCAAACGAGGGGCTAGCGCCCAAGACGCTGGCGTACGCGGTCCTGCCCGGCCCGACCCAGCCGCATGAAGACCGGAGCCAGCCTGAGGGCGACGTCGGGAATTGCACTGAAGATCCGGACCTGAGCACCACGCCAGTGGGGCACGCTGACCACTCGTCGGGGCTTTCTCACCATCGCCCACACCTCATCGGCGACCCGCTCGGGCGTCACCTGACGGAAGCCGGTGAACGTCATCGCGATCGCCGGGTCATCCAGGACATCGGTAATCATCGGCGTGAGCATGCCGTCCGGGCAGACAACACCGAGGTGGATCCCCTGGACGCCCTGGGACGTCAACTCGGCGGCCAGCCCGAGGGTGAAGGAGAGCACCCCCGCCTTCGTCGCGGCGTACACGCACTCCCCCGGCACCGGGACCCAGGACGCCAGCGAACCCACATTGATGACATGCCCGTCACCACGGCCACTTTCACGCAGCCGCATCACCTCAACAGCTGCCCGAGTCCCGTGGATGACTCCGAGCAGGTTCACCGAGACGACCTGCTCGATCACCTGATCCGGCTGCGTCGCGGCATCGCCCGCACCCAGGACACCGGCGTTGTTGATCCACACATCAGGCTGCACCGCCTCCGCCAGTTCTCGACATCCCTGCGCATCCGTGACATCGAGATAGGTATCGGTGCCCTCCACATCGGCGCGGACGACGTGCCAGCCGGCGGATGCGAAGCGATCCGCGATGGCCGCGCCGAGCCCCCGCCCGGCACCCGTGACGAGCGCGGTCGACGTCACAGCGCCGCCTTGACACCCTTGCCAAGGACGACGACTCCACTCTCGCTGACCGTGTAGAGCTCACGATCACGCTCAAGGTCCACGCCGATCTGTGCGCCGTCAGGAACGATGACGTTCTTGTCGAGAATGGCGCGGCGAATCACAGCGTTGCGCCCGATGCGGGCTCCGGGGAGCACGACGCACCCCTCAAGATAGGAGCCCCCCTGCACCTGCACATCGAAGGAGATGACCGAACTGCGCACATGTGCGCCGGAGATGACGGAACCGGTGCCGACCATGGACTCGTGGGCATTTCCTCCCTCCACGAATTTCGCCGGGGGCAGCGTGAGGTGGTTGGTGAGGATTGGCCAGCGCCGGTTGTACAAGTTGAAGATCGGATGCACTGAGACCAAGTCCATGTGCGCATCGTGGTAGGCGTCAAGGGTTCCGACGTCACGCCAATAGCCGCGGTCACGCTCGGTCGCACCGGGAACCACATTGCGATCGAAGTCATAGACGTAGGCCGAGCCCTCGTCAACCAACATCGGGATGATGTTGCCGCCCATGTCGTGGACGGAACCCTCATCGGCTGCGTCGGAGCGCAGCGCGTCGATGAGCGCCTCGGTGGTGAAGAGATAGTTGCCCATGGAGACATAGGACTCATCCGGCGCACCGGGGATGGCTGGCGGATCAGCCGGCTTCTCCAGGAAACGACTAATGCGCTCCCCGTCCGCCGCTGTCTCGATCACACCGAACTGGTGGGCCAAGGATCTCGGCTGCCGAATGCCGGCAACGGTCACAGAAGCACCGCTGTCAATGTGCGCCTCGATCATCTGCATGGGATCCATGCGGTAGACGTGGTCGGCGCCAAACACCGCGACGTAGTCCGGCTGCTCGTCGTTGATGAGGTTCAGGCTCTGGAATATGGCATCGGCACTGCCGGTGAACCAACGCGGCCCCAGGCGCTGTTGGGCGGGCACCGGTGTGACGTAGTCCCCGAGCAGTGGGGAAAGGCGCCAGGTCGTCGTGATGTGGCGGTCCAGCGAATGCGACTTGTATTGGGTGAGCACGGCCACACGCCGAAGGCCCGAGTTGATGAGATTCGACAGGACGAAATCGATGAGACGGTAACTACCGCCGAAGGGCACCGCTGGCTTGGCGCGGTCTGCCGTCAATGGCAGCAGTCGCTTGCCCGCCCCGCCCGCAAGGACAATGCCGAGTACGTGCGGACCAGATTTCACAATGCCAGCCTAGAGGACCCGGGCATCCGCGGAGGCTCTACTCTTCCTTTCGTGAAGGTTGCCGTCCTAACGCGTGAGTGGCCCCCGGACATCTACGGGGGTGCCGGGGTGCACGTGCGCGAGCTCGTCGCGCACCTTTTGCCCCTCGTCGAGGTGGACGTGCAATGTTTTGGCCCGCCGCGGCCGGATGCCACCGCGCACCGCGTTCCCGAGACTTTCGCGGATGCCAATCCTGCCCTGCAAACCCTCTCGGTCGATTTGGAGATGGTGCGGGACACCGCGGGAGTGGACCTCCTGCACTCGCACACGTGGTACGCCAATCTGGCCGGACACGTCGGCGGACTGCTCTACGGCGTACCGCATGTGCTCACCGCCCATTCGCTCGAACCCCTTCGCCCATGGAAGGAGGAACAGCTCGGCGGCGGCTACCGAGTGTCCTCCTGGGTCGAGGCGACGGCCTACGCGCACGCACAGGCCATCATCGCTGTCAGCGCGGGCATGCGCGAAGACGTGCTGACGGCGTATCCGGCCGTTGATCCGGCGCGCGTACACGTCGTGCACAACGGCATCGACACCGATCGCTATCGACCCGATGACAGAACCGAGGCCCTGGAGCGCTATGGCGTGCCCACCGACCGGCCCTACGTCTTGTTCGTCGGTCGTATCACGCGCCAGAAGGGCATTGGGCATCTCATCGCCGCGGCTGAGCACTTCGACGACGATGTGGTGCTGGTTCTTTGTGCAAGTTCGCCCGACACTCCGGAGATCGGAATCGAAACCGAGGCCGCCGTCGAGCGACTACGCGCCAAGCGCGGCGACGCCTCGGTTGTGTGGATCAAGGAACAGGCACCGGTTGAGGATCTGCTCCAACTGTTCACCCATGCCCTGGCCTTTGCCTGCCCGTCGATCTACGAACCCCAGGGAATCGTCAACCTTGAGGCCATGGCCTGCGAGACAGCGGTCGTCGCCTCGGCGGTTGGCGGGATTCCCGAGGTTGTCGTCGACGGGGTCACCGGAATCCTTGTGCCATACGACCCGGCCGACCCGCAGGCTCTCGAACACGGGGTCGCTGCAGGGGTTAACGCCCTCGCCGCCGACCCAGAGCGCGCGGCTCGAATGGGTCGGGCGGGCCGAGAGCGCGCCGTGAACGACTTCGGCTGGGGTGCCATCGCCGAACAAACGGTCGCGGTCTACCGCGCTGCCCAGAGTTGAGCACGCTCCTTCCCGAGGAGACCCGCCCCCGCCTCTTCCTCGGCTACGCGCTCTACCTCGCAGCCACTGTCCTCTTTGCGGTCAATGGCAGCATCGTCAAAGCGATCTTGCAGAGTGGCGTCAGCGCGACGAGCCTGAGTGAGATTCGCGCCACCGGAGCCTTCCTCATCCTGCTCCTTGTCGTGGCGATCACCCGCCCTCAGGCGCTCCGTATTCGACGTACCGAATGGAAATTGCTGCTGGCCTACGGCGTCATCGGGGTGTCGATGACGCAGTACCTCTACTTCCTCGCGCTGGAACGATTGGCCATCGGCATCGCTCTCATCATTGAGTTCACCGCGCCGATCTTCGTCGTCCTGTGGGTGCGCTTCGGCCGCAAGCAGCCCGTCCGATCCTCGGTGTGGGTGGGTCTCGTCTTGGCGCTCAGCGGCCTGGCCCTCATCGCGCAGGTGTGGCAAGGGCTCACGCTGGATCTCGTCGGGGTGGCAGCCGCCTTCGGAGCCGCACTTGCCCTCGCCCTCTTCTACGTCATTGGCGAGCACCAGCGCCGCGGTCACGCGCCGCGCGATGCCCTGTCCCTCACGATGTGGGGAATGGGTGGCGCCGCCCTCTTCTGGGCCGTCGTCCAACCGTGGTGGCTGTTCCCCTGGGAGGCCTACACCGGGACCAGTGCGCCGCTGGGCGGAGTGGGTCCGACATTCCCCATCACGGCACTCACCCTCTGGATGATCGTTCTGGGGACCGTCGTGCCGTTCACTCTGGCCATCGCGTCGTTGGCGTACATCTCGGCGGCTCAGGCGTCGACGATCGGGATCACCGAGCCCCTCATTGCCTCCTTGGTGGCGTGGGCAGCGCTCGGCGAGGTGCTCACGCCGGTCCAGATCCTTGGTGGTATCACAGTCCTCGTGGGGGTCTACATCGCTGAGCGGTCTCGGTGAGCGCGCCGGATCCGATCGAACCGCTCGCGCCGATGGTTGTGCCGCCATCGAGTGGCCGTTCACAGGTCATCGGCCTGATCATGTACCTCGTCGCGGCGTTCCTTTTTGCCCTAAACGGAAGCGTCGCCAAGGCTCAGATTGAGGCCGGGCTCACGGCTGTGCACGTGACCGAGATCCGCACGCTCGGTTGCGCCGTGATCCTGCTCCTCTACCTCGCTATCGCTCGACCCACGACGTTGAAACTGCGTCGTAGCGAAGTACCTTTCCTGGTGCTGTTCGGAGTGGTGGCCTACACGACGACACCCTTCCTGTTCTTCCTGACGGTGTCCTTGCTGCCGGTTGCCATCGCGGCGCTGCTGTCGTTCCTCGCTCCGGTGCTCGTGGCGCTGTGGCTGCGGTTTGTGCGTCGAGAGCCGACCGGCAAGAGCATCTGGGTGTCTTTGGGATTGGTCATCAGCGGTCTGCTGCTGGTGTCTCAGGTCTGGTCCGGCCTGGTGTTGGATCCGCTCGGCATCCTCTTCGGACTCTTGACCGCCGTGGCGCTGGCGAGCTATCTCCTGCTCGGCGAGGCAGGGGCGAAGCGGCGCGACGTCCTAAGCCTGGCCTTTTGGGGCTTTGCCGTCGCCACCATCGTGTGGAGCATCCTTGCGCCCTGGTGGATATTCCCGTGGGACATCCTCAGTGACACGACGTCACTGTTCGACGGTTGGCTCCCTGACGTACCTGTGTGGTCGCTCGTCATCCTCATGGTCATCGTGTCCGTCGTGCCTTTCGTGCTGGTGCTCATGTCTCTGCAGCGCATCGGTGCTCAGCGAGGGGGCATCGCCGGCACGACGGAGCCAGTGTGGGCCGCGCTCATCGCCTTTGTGATGCTGGGCGAAGTGATTAGCCCGATTCAGGGAATCGGTGGCCTCGTCGTCCTGGCCGGTGTCATCGTGGCCGAGCTCGCCTCACAGCGAGCCCACCGCCTCGCGATGGGGATGAACTACCCGACCTAGACGATGTTGCGCTCAGGACGCAGATCACCGGTGGCAAACCGCTCAACGTCCAGGGGTGAAACGTCGATGAAGGGCTCCCGGCCGAGGTAGAGGTCACGCAGGATTTCGCCGATCGCCGGGCCCTGAAGGAATCCGTGCCCGGAGAATCCAGTGGCATAGAGGAACCGATGGACATCGCGGGACTCTCCAAGCAGCGCGTTGTGATCCGGCGTTACCTCGTAGAGCCCGGCCCAGCCACTGCGGACACCGAGGTCTAGTAGCGCTGGTGCACGCACCGCTGCCAGCTCACCGAGTCGCTCGGGGAAGTCCGCATCACGACTTATGTCGAACCCGGGCTCGGTCTCCCGGTGCGAGTAGCCCGTGAGGATGCCCGGGCCCTCGCGGTGCCAGTAGAACGACGTCGCGTAGTCGATGGTGAAGGCCATGCTGATCGGCTCGGGCATGGGCTCGGTGATGAGGAGTTCACGCTTGTACGGCGTGACCGGTAGATCGACCCCGACGTACGACGCAACCTCCGGTGACCACGCACCCGCGCAGTCAATGACACAACCGGTGGAGATCTCACCGTCAGTCGTGCTCACCTGCGTGATCGCACCTTGGGAAGTGGCGATGCCGGTGACCTCAACACCCGTGCGCACAGTGGCGCCCAAGCGTCGCGCACCCGTCGCGTAGCCGAGGACGACCGACTCCGGTGTGCAGTGCCCATCTTCGGGGCTCCAGGCAGCGGCCAGGACGCCCTCGGGGTTGAGCAGCGGCGATAACCGACACGCCTCGTCGACATGGACCATCCGAGACGGAACACCGAGGGAGTTCTGCAACGCGACAGAGGCCGTGAAGAGCTCGACATCCTCCGGTCGCGTGAGGACAAATAGGTAACCACTGCGGTGGAGGTCGATCTCCTGACCCGGGCGGTTGCCAAAATCCTCGAAGAGCTCGAGCGATCGCTTGCCCAGCATGATGTTGAGTTCATCGGAGAAGTTCGCACGTACTCCACCAGCGGCTTTCGACGTTGAGCCGCCGGAGAGTTCGCCACGCTCGAGGAGAACGACATTGACGTCTGCCTCGGCGAGGTGGAAGGCGGCGGAGGCGCCCATAACTCCCCCACCAACGATGACGACGTCGGCGTGGGTCGGCAGCGTCACAGACGGAAGCCAGGATCGAAGGGCAACTCCACCACATCCATCTGAGCCTTCTGGAGCTTGCCGCTGTAGTCCCAGTTCATCGACTGCCAGCGGGTGAATTGGTCGAGGACCCAGATCCCACTCTGCCGCGAGCCATTGCCCGACAGCCCATTGCCACCGAAGGGCAGATGGGCCTCGGCGCCGGAGGTGGAGTTGTTGACCGACATCATCCCAGCCGAGACCCCCTGGCGATAGCGCCACACCGCCTGCGGGTTCTCGGTGTAGATCGCACAGGACAGGCCATAACCGTGCCCGTTCGACAACTCGATGGCCTCATCGAGAGTGTCGAAGACACCCATCGTCACGAGCGGGCCGAAGGTCTCGGTCGAGTAGAGCGCGTCGCCAGGGCGGACTCCATCGACGATCGTGGGATGTGCGAACCAACCGGAGTCGGGATCCCCGAGAAACCCACGGCGAGGATTGGTCGAGGTGATGCGGCCAACGCTGGAGGAGCCGTAGACCGTCTGGTGGTCCTGGATGAGCCCGAGGTGCTTGTCGTGGTTTTCGAGATACTTCTCATCAATCATTGGTCCATAGAGAACGTCACCGAATGGGTCTCCGACGATGGCGTTCTCCACCGCATGGACATAGCGCTCACGCACGACGTCATAGACATCGCGGTGTACCCACAAAGTCCCGAGCGACGTGCAACGCTGACCAGCCGTGCCGAAGCCCGCGAAGAGCGCACCCTCGACGACAAGGTCGATATTGGCGTCCGGCATGACCACCATGGGGTTCTTGCCGCCGAGTTCAAGGCACGGAGATTGCAGGTGCCGCGCGGCCAACTCGCTCAGGCGGCGGCCGACCTCGGTCGATCCAGTGAAGCCGACCTTCTGGATCAGGCCCTTCTGCAGCGAGGCTTCGAGTCCGTCGTACGTTGACGGTCCGTCGGCGAGGACCACCTTGAGCACGTCACGCGGCACACCGCCGGCGTAAAAGATCTCGGCCATCGCCTGCGCGATCGCGGACGTCTGCTCAGCCGGCTTCCACACGACCGTGTTGCCGGTGACCAGCGCCGGCACGATGTACCAGGACGGAACCGCGGCAGGGAAGTTGCCCGCCGTGATGATCATTGCCGTGCCGACGGGCACGCGGAAGGTAAAGAGCTGCTTGTCGGGCATCTCGCTGGGGACGGTCTGGCCGTACATCCGCCGACCCTCACCGATGAAGAAGTCGCACGTGTCGATGACCTCTTGTACGTCGCCGAGGGCCTCGGCGTACACCTTGCCCATCTCGCGCGTCACTAGTCGCGCGAGGGCCTCCTTGTTGGCCTCGAAGAGGCGTCCCACCTCGGCGATGACGCGGCCGCGCGCCGGAGCCGGGACGGCCGCCCAGCCGGGCTGCGCATCATGGGCGGCCTGGGCGGCGGCGATGATCTCGGCTGATGTCGCGAGGGGCACCTCGGTGACGACGTCGGCGAAGTTGGCGGGATTCCGGGAGATGTACGTGGCCATGGACTGATCCTTCCACCGCCCCAATCTGTGGTGGTGGGAGGGATGCTCTGAGACGACCCCGCATCTGCGAGGCTGACCCCGTGAGCGACACCCGGACGGTTGGCACCGCCATCTTGGAACTCCTCCATCGCGAGGGCATCGACGTGGCCTTCGGCTTGCCCGGCGTCCATAACCTGGCCTTCTGGTCGGCGCAGACCCCGGTCCGGATCGTCGGCGTACGGCATGAGCAGGCGGCGGCATACGCGGCAGACGGTTATGGCCGGGCCACCGGCCGGGTCGGTGTCGCTCTCACCACCACCGGCCCCGGGTCGGTCAATGCGCTGGCGGCCTTCGGAGAGGCAGCCGTCAGCGGGGCACCCATGGTGCTGATCTCCAGTGATGTGTCGACCGCGCTGCGCTCTCTGGAAGGCCCTCGCGGGATCCTGCACGAGATGGGTGATCAGGCCGCCCCCTTCGCGGCGTTTGGCCGCCCCGCTCGGACGGTGAGCAGTGCCGAGGAGGCATTGACGGCTGTCGCGGAGGCGCTGGCGATTGCGGGTACGCCGCCGATGGGTCCGGTCTATGTCGGCATCCCCTCCGACGTCCTCAACGCGCAGTGGTCCGGCGATGTGCCGCTCCTGTCGGGCCCGTCTGCTGTGGATGCCGAGGTCTCGACAGGAGCCACATCGTCCGACAGCGACGTCGCAGCGCTGGGCGCCCTCATCGCTGACAGCGAGCGGGTGGTCCTCTGGGCGGGCGGTGGAGTGGCGCAGTGCGGCGAGGCGGGTGAAGCAGCGCTGCGGTCCCTCGCTGAGCGACTCGGTGCTCCCGTGGTGACAACGTACGCCGGTCGAGGGCTCATGGCCGGCCACCCGTTGACGATCGAAGCCTCAACGCACGAACCGGAGGTCGCCGAGATCATCGCGTCCGCCGACCTGCTTCTCGTGGTGGGGAGTGGCTTCGACGCGATGCACACGAAGAACTGGAAGATGCCCATGCCTTCCCGTCGAGCGGCCATCGCACTCGGGGACGAAGTCACCCGCACCGTGCCCTGGGACGTGCTGGTTCAGGCCGATCTGGTGTCGACGATTCGTTCCCTGGAATCCCGGTTGGAGGATCGCGGTGTCGTTACACGATCGGCGTGGGCACCGGTTGGTGTCCGTGACTCCGTGCGAGCGCGACTGATCCTGGATGAGCGCATGATCGATCCGGTGGCGTTCGTCGAGGCGGTGGAGTCCTGGCCGACCGAAGGCGTGGTGGTCACCGACATGTGCGTTCCCGGGTACTGGACGAGCAGTCACGCGCGTCATGATCGGCCGCGACACCTTCTCAATCCGGTGGGCTGGGGGACGCTCGGTTATGCGCTGCCCGCGGCGATTGGCCCGGCGTCGGTTGGCATGCCGACGCTGGCTGTGTGCGGCGATGGCGGGCCGATGTTCGCGCTCGGTGAGTTGGCGACGTACGTGCAGGAGAGGTTGCCGATCGCGCTGGTGATCGTGGATGACGGCGGCTACGGGATGCTCCGCTACGACCAGCAGATCTTTGGCCATCCCGAGCGTGGGGTTGACCTCGTGACACCGGACTGGGCGTTGCTGGCAGCCTCGTTCGGCATTGCTTATGCCGAGGTGGATTTGCGGGGCGGTGCTGCCGGTGCGGAACGGGGCGGTGCTGGTGTGGGGCCGAGTGCTGCCGGTGTGGAACCGGGTGCTGCCGGCACCCTCACCGACGCCTTGGCATCGGCAGCCGCGCGCCCAGGACCAACGATGATCGTGCTGCGGGCCGCCTTCTACCCGCCAGCCTCCACGAGCCCACGCTGGTTCGAGACCGCCACCGGCCCCCGCGAAACCGCGTAGCCCGCGTTCTTTCGTCACATCTGGGGGCTTAGCCCGCTGATCTGCCGAAAGAACGGGAGCGGTGGGCGATGGCCTCGCGGATCTCAGCGATCACCCACTCCGGCTTGGTGGTGATCTGCTCCCACGTGAACCGAAGCACCAACCAGCCGCGCAGGACGAGGTCGTTCTGTCGAGCGCGATCGCGCTCGAAGGACCGGCGATCGCTGTGGAAGGCCCGCCCGTCGACTTCAATGGCGATACGCAGATCGAGGTGCGCAAAGTCGATCTCGGCCACCACTCGGCCCGATCTATCGAGGACGGGGTGGTTGGCAATCCAGTCTCCGGTACGAGAGCGACGCAGTAGGCGCCCCATCCGCTGCTCGGCTTCCGACCTCGATCCGGTCGCCATGCGCATCCTCGCGCGTCGAAGGGCGCCAACACCGCGGTTGCCCCTCCCCGCACGGCCCGCGATGACTTCGTCAAGGTCCTCGATGCCGAACCATCGCTGTTGAAGAGCCCGGTCCACTACCTCGTGTGCCCGATGCATACCCGCGATGCCGATTGTGTCGGCCACTGCCTCTATGGGCACCGCTAGATGCAAGCCTGCAGCCATGTATGCAGGGGGAAGCGCGGATCGTTGAATGACAGTTACGCCCTCAAGGGTCATTCGGCACCGCTCCGATGCCACGACGATTCTCTCGGTCCCCGGCAGATCCCAGCCACCGAGCCTCGCCGCAATCGGACCGCTGACCACCGATCCCTCGGGGGCATTCGCCTGCAGGATCCATCCCTCGCACGCGTCCCCACCGGATGAGACAGAGCGAATGATGAGGGCATTGCCCCGTCGCTCCCACTCACCTGACCGGACACGACGGGCAATGGCCTCCGTTGACAGGCCGGCGCTACGTGCCTGCCGAGTCGAGATGACGCCTGCCTGCAACGACGCGATGTCGACGGCACGCCGATCAAGGGCTCTTCCCCGTGTCATGCGTCTGACATTGCCCCACGGAACCGTGCCCCCGCTGTCGCTGTCCACAGGCCGGTTCTTTCGTCACATCTGGGGTCTTAGCCCGCTGATCTGCCGAAAGAACGGACCAACTAGCCCTTGCGGCCGATGATGAGGTCAGCGACCAGCGAGGTCCAGCCGGTCTGGTGCGAAGCCCCGAGTCCGGCGCCGTTGTCACCGTGGAAGTACTCATAGAAGAGCGGATCGTGCCACCGCGGATCGGATTGGAATCGCTCGCTGCCACCAAACACCGGCCTAGTGCCATCGGGCCTCTCAAGGAACACCGAGATGAGGCGGCGTCGGATCTCGTGAGCGACCTGCGAGAGATTCATCATGACTCCGCTGCCGGTCGGACACTCCACCTGGAACTCATCCCCCAGATACAGGTGATAGCGCTCCAATGCCTCGATCACCAGATGATTGATCGGGAACCACACCGGTCCACGCCAATTGGAGTTGCCCCCGTAGATCGGCGTCGTGGACTCCGCTGGCTCATAGTCGATGTCATAGCCCTGACCCTCGACAGTGATCTCGTACGGCGCCCCATCGAGTCTCTTCGACAGCGAGCGAAGGCCATAGGGCGACAACAGAGAATCTTCACTGAGAATCTCCATGAGCACGCGACGAAGGCGATCGGGATCCACCACCGTGAGCAACGCCTTGCGATGGCCGTCGACCTCCCGAAACTGCAGCGAACCCGCTACGTGTTCGCCTTCGTTCGCTGTCCCCGTCACCCCTCGCCGTCTCAGGAAGTTGTCCAGGCTTCGCCGGTATCGCTCGGAGTTGCCAAACGTGCCGTCCTGCTCGATATACGCGCCTGCGAGGACCGGGATGACCCCAACGAGCGAACGCACTTTGATGGGCTCGCGCGAACCGTCGGGACGGACCAGTTGGTCGTAGAAGAAGCCCTCCTCCGCGTCGAAGAGACCCACCGCGGAGATGCCATCGGTGATGGTGGCGAAATGTTCGAGGAACTTCAATGCCATCGGCGCATAGGCCTCGTCGTGCGGCGCGATCCGGATCGCCATGCGAAGCATCATCAGCGCGTAGAACGCCATCCACGCCGTGCCATCGGCCTGTTCGATCGTGTAGCCGTCCGGCAGGTGCGACCGGTCGATAGGTCCGATGTTGTCCAGCCCGAGGAACCCTCCCTCGAAGACGTTGTTGCCCTCCTTGTCGACCTTGTTGACCCACCAGGTGAAGTTGATGAGCAGCCGCTGGAAGACGCGCTCAAGGAAGTCAATATCGGTGCCCCCGTCGATCTCAAAGACCCGGATCGCCGCCCAGGCATGCACCGGTGGATTCACGTCGTCGAAGTTCCATTCGTACGCCGGGATTGCTCCACTGGGGTGCGAGTACCAGTCACGCAACATCACCTGCAGCTGGTACTTCGCGTATTCAGGATCGATATGCGCGAACACGACCGTGTGGAAGGCCAGATCCCAGGCGGCGAACCACGGGTACTCCCACGAGTCCGGCATCGACAGGACGTCGTAGGCATCCAGATTGCGCCACCGCGTGTTGCGCACGAGTTGATGCCCGGCGGGCGGCGGTGGCTCGGTCGGATCGCCATCGAGCCATCGCGCGACGTCGTATCGATAGAACTGCTTGCACCAGATAAGCCCGGCAAAGGCTCGGCGCATGACATCCGCGACGTCAGCGGACGCGTCATCGGGCGCGAGTTCGGCGTAGAACTCGTCCGCCTCCGCCTTGCGCTGGATCATGAGGTCGTCGAACCGCTGCTCGGACCAGCCAGGATCAGGATGATCCCCGTCGCTTGGTGACCAGAGCCGAAGGCGGACTTCCACGGTCTCGCCGGCGGGTACGTCGAGGACGTAGTGCCACGCACATTTGGTCCCGAGGCGCTCGGGATTGACCGTGGCTGCTCCGCTCACGACATAGTCGTTGATCCCGTCCTTGGGGTAGGGCTCCTCCAGCGCCGTGCCGAAGATGCGCTCGGTGTTCGTACGGTTGTCACAGAACAATGCCTCCGGTGCGGTGCCATCGGAGGCGCTTGCCGCGTCCAGATGGTAGATACCGAGTCGCCAATGGTCCGCCACGATGGTGCCGGCGTCGAAGGCGAACTGCGGGATGGGTCGGGCCTGACCCCAGGACCAGGTATCCCGAAAGATTGCTGACGGCAGCAGGTGGATGGTCTCCGCATCCGGGCCGACGTTAGTGACTCGAATGCGGATGAACGTGTCGGTCGGATCATTCTTCGCGTAACTGACATCGACCACCCAGTAGCGATCGTCGTCGAAGATCCCGGTATCCAGCAGTTCGTACTCAGGATCATGGCGTGTCCGCGCGCCATTGACCGAGACCAGTTCGTCGTAGGGGAAGGCGTCCTGGGGGTAGTGGTAATGCGCGCGCAGCCAGGCCTGCGAAGGCACGGCGTCGTCGTACCACCAATACTCTTTGGCATCCTCGCCGTGATTGCCCTGCCAGCCGTCGAGCCCGAAGAAGCGTTCCTTGAGGAAAGCATCACGGCCATTCCACAGCGCGAGGGAGAAGGACATGTCCTGATGAAGATCGCAGTAGCCCAGGATGCCGTCCTCGCTCCACCGGAAGGTGCGTGAGCGAGCCTGGTCGTACGGCAAATAGCGCCACGCGTCTCCGTCGGCGGAGTAGTCCTCGCGGACCGTGCCCCAGCCCCGTTCGGCCACATAAGGCCCCCACTGGTACCAGGGGCCGGCTTCATCAGGTCCGAATCGGTAGTTGCCGCACTGGGCCATCCGGCCCCGTTCCGCAGGAAGGGTCACGAATTGATGATGCCCTCCCTGCCTTACTCCCGCATGAAGATGGCCAAGGGACTACGGTAGGACCAGAGGACTAGATCGGGGAGGAGCCATGAGCCGGATACGTCGCGCGGGAGTTGCCGTGATTGCCGTACTCACCGCGGTCCTCATGGGCTTGACCCTCGCCCCCACTGCATCTGCGGCCCGGGAAGTCCCCCAGGACGTGCCCCTGGTGATGGGTGACAAGGGAGACTCGGTCGCCAAGGCACAGCGACGCCTTGAGTGGCTCGGTTACGAACTGCGCGACAAGGAGATGGAGAAGGAGTACTTCGGCCGATCCACACACAAGGCCGTGAAGAGGTTCCAGCAAAAATTCTTCATCCCCGTCAACGGCAAACTGAACAAGGACACCTGGCGCAAGCTCGAAGAGGTTGGCGGCGGTGTGGGCAAACTCCCCAAGTCCTGCCTCAACGAGACCAAGGTTGTCTGCATCGACAAGACAGCCAAACTCCTGCGCTACGTGCGCAAGGGGAAGGTGAAGCTCACCGTCGACGTACGCTTCGGGGTGCCCGGCCTCGACACCCCCACCGGTTCCTACCGGGTCTGGTTCCGTTGGCGGGACGCTACCTCCGGAATCAACGGACCGGACCAGCCCCGCGCCCCGATGCCCTACGCACTGTTCTTTAACGGCGATATCGCCGTGCACTACTCCCCGCCCTTCGCGGCCAGCGGGTACTACCCCGGCGGTGGTTCACACGGTTGTGTGAACGTTGCCGACCTGCAGGCGGTCTCCTGGCTCTTCGACCAAATCCCTGTCGGCACACGCGTCTACGTGTACTGGGGCTAGTAGACCCTGCCCATGACCCTTCGCGTAGCACTTCTCGGCTACGGTCTGGCCGGGCGGGTCTTCCACGGACCGTTGATCACGGCCGAACCCGGCCTTGACCTCGCCGCCATCGTCACCTCGAACGCAGAGCGTCGCGATCAGGCGGCCGCCGATCATCCCGATGCGCTTCTCCTCGCGTCAGTGGATGACGTTTGGGACAGAGCCGAAGAATTCGACCTCGTAGTCATCGCCACGGCGAACGCCGCTCACGTTCCCCAGGCCACCGCTGCCCTCGAACACGGCCTTCACGTCGTGGTCGACAAGCCGCTCGCCGCGACCGCCGCCGAGGCCCAAGCCTTGGTGGACTTGGCTGCTGCCCAAGCACGCCAACTCCACGTCTTCCAAAATCGGCGATGGGACTCTGAGATCCTCACCGCACGCCGGGCCATCACCGACGGAGTGCTCGGTCGTCCGCACCGCCTGGAATCCCGGTTCGAGCGTTGGCGACCCCACCCCAAGGGCGGCTGGCGCGAGGTCGGCGCTCCCGAAGACATCCCGGGATTGCTCTATGACCTCGGCGCCCACCTCGTCGACCAAGCCCTTCATCTCATGGGTCCGGTCGTGCGGGTGGGGGCCAGTGTGCGGATCCTGCGTGACGGGGTAACCGGTGACGATGACACTCAGGTGATGCTCTGGCACACCGACGGCGCGATCAGCCTGCTCAGCGTGAGCGCCGTGGCGGCATTCATTGAGCCGCGGTTGCGATTGCTCGGCACCCGCGGCGGCTTGGAGATCATCGGACTGGATACGCAGGAGGACGCCCTCCGCGAGGGGCGATTGCCCGGGGACGAGAACTGGGGTGCCGAGCCCGTCACTCACACCGCCACCATCATCACGGCCGATGCCCCTTCAGCCCGGGCATACCCCCGTCAGCGCGGTGACTATCCCGCCTACTACGCGGCTGTTGCTGCGGCGCTCCAGGGAGATGGCCCCGCGCCCGTGGATGCCCGCGATGTTGTCGAGAACCTGCGGGTCATTGAGGCGGCCGCGCTGTCCGCGGCGCAAGGCATCGAAGTACGCCTTGAACCTCCCGCAGGTCACCGCTTCTCGACCGGCGGTTAGCAACGTCCGTCTCATCGAGCGGATGAGACCAACACGTCCGCGGAGAGGTCGTTGAGGAGTCCGACGGGATCGTTCAGTAACGGCTCGAACGCTATCTCGGCAGCGCCAACCAGTACGGCGTCACTGCCAAGTGCCGCCGGCGCGACCTCCACCTGCTCGCGAGCCGCGGGTAGTGCGAGCGCGAGTTGCTCGGTGACACGCCCCCGGGCTGCACCGTAGATGGCGGCGAGGTGTCCGCCGAGAACGACAGCCTGCGGATTGAGCACGTGCAGCAGATTGACCAATCCCACGCCCAACCAGGTGGCAACGTCCTGCACCACCTGCAGAGCCACGCCATCACCACTCGTTGCCAACTCGATGACATCGATGGCAGTGACGACATCGAGGCCATGTGAGCGGGCTGAAGCGACGAGGGCTTCGGCTCCCACCTCGGTTTCCCAGCAGCCAACCGCCCCGCACCGACACGGTCGTCCCGTCGGGTTGACGCGAACGTGCCCCACCTCACCGCCGTAGCCACCTGCACCCACGAGCGCCTGCCCGTCGATGATCACACCGCCGCCGATACCGACGTCACCCGCGAGGAAGATGAGGGAATCCACCGTCTGCGCAGCACCCCGCAGATGCTCGGCAAGCGCGCCAAGATCCGCGTCATTGCGCACCTGGACGCCGCGCGCCCCGCTGCCCAGAGCGCCCCCGAGGAGTTGAGCGAAGGGGATGTCCGTCCAGCCCAGGTTCGGGGCCTGACGCACCAACCCATCCTCGGCACGCACGATGCCAGGAACACCCACACCGGTGCCAACCCAGACCGCGCCTGTCGGAGCAGACGACAGAACCTCTCGGCCGATCTCAGCAACCTCGCGGACGATACGCCCGGGATCGCCAAGCGCGTCCACGTGCTGACGCTCCACCCGAGTGAAGACCTCACCACCGAGGCCGACGAGTGCTGCGACCGTGCGGTCGACGCGAACATCCAGCGCCAGCACCACCGCGGAGGACGAGACCGGCTCGACTACCAGCGATGGTCGTCCTACCCCGCGACCGACGCCAGCACGCTCGACGACGAGGCCGAGGTCGACAAACTCGGTGACCAGTCCACCCACCGTGCTCCGATTGAGCCCGGATGTCGTGCCGATGGCCGATCGTGACAGCGGGCCATCGCGATGGAGTAAGCGCAAGACCAGGGACAGGTTGGCCCGACGTACCTCATCCTGAGTGGCCCCCGCGAGGGAAGGAACCACCGCGTCTCAGCGCCCCGTAACTGAGGCTCGCCGCCGAGAAATCGCGTCCACGCTCGCCGCCACGAGGAGGACCAGGCCGGTCACCACGAACTGGATGCCGGACTGCTGGGTGATCAGCGGCAGGCCATTAGCGATGACGGCGATCACGAGACCACCGATGACCGCATCGCGCACCTTGCCACGACCACCAAAGAGGCTGGTGCCGCCGATGACCGCAGCGCCGACAGCGAAGAGCAGCGTCTGCGCACCACCTGTGGTCGGCGACACGGAGTTGTCTCGGGATGCCAGCAGCACGCCGGCCACCGCGGCCAGGGTCGAACAAAAGATGAAGCAGGTGATCATCAGGCCCTTGACGTTGATGCCCGCACGTCGAGCCGCCTCACGATTGCCGCCAACGGCGTAGATGTGCCGACCAAAGCCGGTGCGCTGCAAAATGAAGGTGAGGACGACGAGCAACCCGAGGATCACCACGACAACCCACGGAACGCCCTGAATCACGACGTTTGCGGTCGCGAGCTGGCGCTCCTGGTTGAGCAGATAGGTCGCAACGACGACGAGCACACCCAAGGCGATCACCTTGGCCGCCCAGACACTCATCGACTCAGCGGCGAGCCCCGCCTTGCGGCGACGGTTGATCGCGAGCAGGTTGATGATGGCGAATCCGCCGACGATGACGACCGCGAGCACCCAGCCAAGGATGACCGGCATGTTGCCGTTCATGACGACGAGGATCGCGTCATCGCGAATCGGGATCGTGCCACCCTCGCCGATGATCAGGAGCATGGCGCCCTGGAGGGCCAGGAACATCGCCAGCGTCACGACGAAGCTGGGAATGCCGAGGCGCGCCACGAGTAAGCCGATGACGAGGCCGATGACGACTCCGGTGAGAAGGGCCGCCAGGAGCGCGATCGGCCAGGCCATTCCCATGTTGGTGAGCACCACGGCGAGGACAGCGGCCGCCGTGCCAGCAGCAAAGCCGGCGGACAGGTCGATCTCGCCGAGGAGCAGGACGAAGACCAGCCCCATCGCGAGGACGATGATCGCCGCGCTCTGGTTGATGAGATTGGCGAAGTTGAAGATCGACAGGAAGGTGCCGCCCTCGAGAACGCCGAAGAGGATGACCAGGGCGACGAGACCGAGGACGGCGGGCAACGAACCGATGTCGCCGCCGCGCACCCGCGCCAAGTAGTCGCGGACAGCCTGACCAATCCCCGCGGTGTCACCGGCGCTGGGCACGTCCACCTCGGTGATCTGCGCGCTCATGCGGCACCTCCCATGGAGTTGTCCTGAATCCCGATATCACCGGATCGACCGGTGGTGATGAGCTCGACCACCTGCTGGGAGCTCACCTGGTCCTTCTCCACCTGCGCGGCCATCTGGCCGAGATAGAGGCAGGCGATGTCATCGGCCACCGCTTGGACATCGTTCATGTTGTGCGAGATGAGGATGACGCCGAGGCCGTTATCGGCCAGCCGGCGTACGAGGTTGAGGACCTGCTCGGTCTGGGCCACTCCGAGAGCCGCGGTCGGCTCGTCCAGGATGACGAGCTTTGAGTTCCACAGCACGGCCCGGGCAATGGCGACAGTCTGGCGCTGACCACCGGAGAGGCTGGATACCTGCTGGCGCAGCGACTTAAGGGTGCGGACACTGAGGCCGCTGAGGGTCTCTCCCGCACGCTTCTCCATGGTCGTCTCGTTCAAGGTGACGCCGGACTTAACCTCGCGGCCGAGGAACATGTTGTGCACGACATCGAGGTTGTCGCAGAGCGCGAGATCCTGGTAGACGACCTCGATACCGAGGTCGTTGGCCTGCTTGGGCCCGTGGATCGTCACCGGTTTGCCCTCGAAGGTGACCTGTCCACTGTCGAAGGGATGAATCCCGGCGATCGCCTTGATGAGGGTGGACTTGCCGGCTCCGTTGTCTCCCACAAGAGCGGTGACTCGTCCGGCGCGGACGTCGAGATCGACATTCTGCAGGACATGCACGGGACCGAAACTCTTGTTGATGCCTCGGAGGGAGAGAAGGGGCGTGTCGTTCGCCATGAGACCTCGCATGTGCCGTGTGGATGCGTGATGAGCGGATGGACTGGGACGGAGTGTGCCAGGAATGGCGTGGGGGCGGGTTCGAATTCGACCCGCCCCCACGCTTCATTGCCTTGTTAGGGCGCTATCCCTGGGGTCAGGGGTTGATGCCGTACTCGGCGCACTTCTCCTGGATGGCCGGAGTGGTGCAGACCCGGTCGTACGTCGTGAAGCCGTCAGCGATGACGTCCTTGACGTTCTCGGGGAAGATCGCCACCGGCACCAGCAGCACTGACTTGACCTCGGCACCGGTCTCGGTGTCGACGACGGTCTTATTGGCAAGAGCGTCAGCGGCCGGGATGTTGGCCTGGATGAGGTCGATGGCGAGCTGTGCGGCTGCGTCAGCCTCAGCCTTAACGGCCTTGTAGACGGTCATGCACTGGGTACCGAGCAGCACGCGCTGCAGACCCTCATCAGTCGCATCCTGACCGGTGACGGGCACCTGGCCCGCAACACCATTGCGCTCGAGGACCGCGATGGCAGCGCCACCGAGACCGTCGTTGGCAGCAGCAACACCGATGAGGTCGCCGCCGACCTCGGTGTACATCTGCTCGAAGATCGTGCCGGCCTTGGTGTTATCCCAGTCCGGAACGCTCTGGTCCGCAGCGATGGTGTAGCCAGCGCCCTTGAGAACCGTCTCGTAACCCTCCTTGAAGAGGGTGGCGTTGTTGTCGGTCGGCGAGCCATTGAGCAGCGCCACCGGACCGGCGTCGTTGCCATTGGCCTGCATGCAGGTCACGAGGCCCTCACCGATCTTTGTGCCGACAGCGACGTTGTCGAAGGACACGTAGTAGTTGGCATTGCCCGCGAGAGTCAGACGGTCGTAGTCGATCGTCGGGACACCCTGGTCGTTTGCCTTCTTGATCACCGCGGCAGCCGAAGGGCTGTCGAGGTTGACCAGCATGAGGACCTGGACACCCGAGTTGAGCATCTGATCCGCGATGGTGGCGAACTTCGCCTTGTCGCCATTGGCGTTCTGGATGTCGTACTCGACACCGGCAGCGTTGAACGCCGCCTCCAGGAACGGACGGTCAGCAGTCTCCCAGCGAGCCGAGGATGCTGCGTCGGGCAGGATGACGCCGACCTTGCCGCCGGTGGGCGGAACCTGAGTGGCCGAACTGTCGGGAGCGGCGCTCGAAGAGGAGTCGCCGCCGCTGTCGCTGCCACCGCAGGCAGCGAGGAGAAGGCCGGTGGCCGCGAGTGCGGCGACGGCCCCGATGATGCGCTTGGACATTCGTGTCCTTTCTCAGCAGGGCGTCCCCCTGCAATGCCGTGAAACTGCTTCTGTTGTGTGGTGACGGTGAGCGATCTGGCTAGGCGCCAAGGATGTGATCGATCACCAACTGGTCCAATTGCTCGTTGCGATAACCGCGACTGGCCAGTGCTTGTGGGTCGTGCTGCTCATCAAGCAGCTCGTGCGCCGCAGCCGGTGAATACGGCCCGACGGTGGGTTCGGCGAGTTCGGGAACACCCGCCTCGGCGAGGGCCTTCTTGACCTTCGGGTCATTGTCGAAGGCCTTGGCCCGCTCGCGGAACATGAGGTAGGTGCGCATGCAGCCGCGCGCGAAGTCCCAGATGCCATCCGCACCCTCGTTGCGGTAGGGCCGGGCGTCAAAGTGCTTGGGTCCGTCGTAGCCGGAGTTCTCGAGCAACCGGACAAGGAAAAAGTCGTCCTTGATGCCCTCGGACCCGAAGCGGAGATCCTGGTCGTAGCGACCAATCTTTTGATCGTTGAGATCGATGTGGAAGAGCTTGTCCTGCCACAGTGCCTGAGCCACGCCCTGGTAGAAACTCAAGCCCGCCATGGTCTCGTGGGCGACCTCGGGGTTTAGGCCAACCATCTCGGAGTTGTCCAGGGTCTCGATGAACGCGAGCGCATGGCCAACCGTCGGCAGGAAGGTGTCGCCGCGCGGCTCGTTCGGCTTGGGCTCGATGGCGAATCGAATGTTGTAGCCCTTGTCCTTGACATAGCCGGCCAGGAAGTCCAGTGCCTCGCGGTAGCGGTCGAGCGCATCCGCAGGGGTCTTCGACGCGGCGGACTCCACGCCTTCACGGCCACCCCAGAAGACATATGTCGGTGCGCCGAGTTCAGCGGCCACGTCGAGGTTGCGCATCGTCTTGGCAATGGCAAGACGGCGAACCTCGCGGTCGTTGGAGGTGAAGGCACCGTCCTTGAACATGGGGTGCCAGAAGAGGTTGGTGGTGGCCATCGAGCACACGATGCCGGTCTCCTCGAGCGCCTTGATGAAGGTGTCGAGCTCGGCTCGGCGCTGAGACTCCGGTGCGCCAAAGGTCATCAGGTCGTCGTCGTGGAAGCTCACGCCCCAGGCGCCGATGTCGGCTAAGCCACGCAGGAAGTCGGCGGGAGCGATCGGCGGGCGAGTGGCGTCCCCGAAGGGGTCGCGCCCAGGGTGACCGATCGTCCACAGCCCGAATGCGAATCGGTCCTGCGGCGAAGGTGCATATTCGCTCACGCAAGCTCCCGGACGTCGAATTTCCCATTCCGCGCAAGGCCAAAGGAAATTGTTGTGAGCGAAAACATATGTCCTAGATCACATCGGCGCAAGTCCTATTCATTCGCGGATGGGTAACGAATTCATCACGTCTGGTTCAGCCTCCGTCCACTTTTCCCGCGGCGGGGAGGAGAGGCGCCGCCGAGGCGACTAGCCCCCGTGGACCTGCTCGCGGGCGGCGGCATATGCCTCACGGATGGCCGGGACTGGCTGTGGCTCCAGCTCGATCTGTCCCCCGCTGGCCCACGCCGGCGGGGTCGGGCCGGCGAGCAGGGCCCAGGCCGCCTGCCGTGCGGCGCCGTCGGCGACGTACTCCCCCGGGGCTGGTACGACGACAGGAACATCGACCAACGTCCGCGCCACCTGTTGCACGGCCGAATTTGCCGCCGCTCCGCCGACGAGCAGCAGCCGGCGCGGGTGCACGCCCTGAGCGCGCAGCGCGTCGACCGCGTCGGCAAGGCCGCACATCATTCCTTCGACGGCCGCGCGCGCGAGGTTCGCCGGCGTCATCGCCTCCCGGGTCATTCCC
>Ga0075460_10000066_pt1 | contig 33190 bp, 31 predicted proteins | sample DEB08_DNA_3_FD_77580 | JGI IMG/M metagenome (GOLD analysis project Ga0075460, IMG submission 77580) | Aqueous microbial communities from the Delaware River and Bay under freshwater to marine salinity gradient to study organic matter... | ecosystem: Environmental > Aquatic > Marine > Coastal ...
GAGCGCTCCTACGAGATGCTCGCGTCCAGCCTGCAGACCCTTGGCGGCTCGGGCTACCTGCAGGACTACCCGATCGAGCAGTACATCCGCGACGCCAAGATTGACACGCTCTACGAAGGCACCACCGCGATCCAGGGCCTGGACTTCTTCTTCCGCAAGATGGTGCGCGATCAGTTCAAGGCGATCTTCTACCTTGCCGCGCAGATCACCGAGACCGTCAAGGGCGACTCCGGCAATGGCGTTCTCGCGCAGGAGCGTGAACTACTCGGCAAGGCTCTCGAGGAAGTGCAGGGGATGGTCGGCGCTCTCGGGCAGTGGGCCATGGCGTCGCAGGAGAATCCGGCGGAGATCTACAAGGTCGGCCTCAACACAACCCGACTGCTCATGGCTACCGGTGATCTCGTCATCGGCTGGCTGCTTCTGCGTCAGGCGGAGGTCGCGCTCGCGGCTCTCGAAGCCGGCGCAGTCGATCGCGACCAGGCGTTCTACGAGGGCAAGGTCACAACGGCCAAGTGGTTCGTGCAGAACCGCCTGCCGCTGCTGGCCGCCGAGCGCATCGTCATGGAAAGCACGGACGACGCCATCATGTCGCTGCCCGAGGAAGCCTTCTAGCCACCGCGAGCCGCGACACTCGAAGACCCGCGGACCAGCCTGACAGGGCCGGTTCGCGGGTCTCGGCATGTCAGGGCGTGTCAGGATCGACCTATGCCATTGGCCGGAGCGAGCGAGGGCGTCACGACCCTCTTCTTGGAGTTCGGGCTGCTCCTCGTCGGCCTCGGCTTGCTCGCCCGCATCGCGCACAAACTCTCCATCTCCCCGGTTCCGCTCTACCTCATCGCCGGCCTCTTCTTCGGGGACGGCGGCATCGTGGGCATCCCCGCGAGCGACACCTTCGTCCAAACGATCTCCGAACTCGGTGTTGTCCTGCTCCTGCTTCTGTTGGGGCTGGAGTACTCGGGATCGGAACTGGTCCGGACAGCACGACAGCAGTCCAAGACTGGTGCGCTCGACCTGCTCCTCAACGGCGTTCCCGGAGCAGTCCTCGCACTCGTCCTCGGCTGGGGCTGGATCGGCGCGCTCGCCCTTGGGGGAGTCACCTACATCTCCTCGTCGGGCATCGTCAGCCAAGTCCTGCGTGACCTGCGCTGGCGACGCAATCCCGAAACGGCTCCGGTCGTCAGCGTCCTCGTCATCGAGGACCTCGTCATGGCCCCCTATCTGCCCATTCTCACGGTGGTGCTCACCGGCACGGGACTGGTCACGGGTCTGATCAGCGTGGGCATCGCCCTTGCCGTGGTCGTCGTCGTCCTCTTTATCGCGGTCAAGGGTTCGGTGCGCTTCCATCACCTGCTCAGTCCGCGCGATCCCGTGGGCCTGCTGCTCCTGGTCTTCGGCGCCGCCATCGCGGCTGCTGGCTTTGCCGGCCTGGTGGACTTCTCGCCCGCGGTGGCGGCCTTCCTCGTCGGTCTCCTGCTCACCGGTGAGGTCGCCGAGGTCGCACGTCGTCGCCTCGATCCCCTCCGCGATGTCCTCGCTGCCGTGTTCTTCGCTTACTTCGGAATCTCAGTCGATCCGGGTGAGTTGCCCGCCATGATCTTGCCCGCGTTGCTGCTCGCGATCGTCACCATCGGCACCAAGTTCCTCACCGGATGGTTCGCCGCACGCACCGTCGCCGGTACGCCGATGGGTGCCCTGCGCGCCGGAGCTCTCCTCGCGGCACGTGGTGAGTTCAGCGTCGTCATCACCGGCCTGGTCGCCGTCAGTCTTGCTCTGCCGAGCAACTTCCTCGCACTCGTCGCGGCCTATGTCCTTATCACCGCGACAGCGGGTCCGGTCCTGGCCCGCTTCGCGGAGCCCATCGGCTGGTGGTGGACTCAGCGTCCCTCACGGACACGGCGTACCCTCGAATCGTGAAGCGATTTGCCGCCGTTACTGCCCTGGCTCTCGCCGCCCTCATTGCGGCCCCGACGGCCGCCTCAGCGCATTCGGACGTCATCTCAACGGTGCCCGAGGATGGCGCGATCCTCAGCGAAGCACCCACCGAGTTGGTCTTCACCTTCAGCGAACCGCTGCTCCCGGACTTCGTCCGCTTCATCGCGACCGACCCCGCGGGAACCACGGAGGATCTCATCGTCACCGGTGTGGATGGCTCCGTCGCCACCGTCTCCTGGCCCGCTGGCGCCGGCCCGGGCACCTGGGACGTTCAATACCGGGTGGTGTCGCAGGACGGTCATCCGGTGAACGGCGGCATCGTCTTCACCTACGGCGCCGACCCGAGTCCCACCCCGGAGCCCACGGTGGAGCCCACGTCCAGCACACCGACACCATCACCCGAGCCGACATCGAGTTCCGCGGCGCAGCCCACGCCCAGCGCGTCTGCGTCCTCCCCGGCCATGGATGCGGTCGCGTCCACCTCCAGCAACGGAGGCTGGATCATCGCCGGTATCGCCGTTGCCGTCCTCGCAGTCATCGCCGTCGCCGGTGTGATCCTGCGTAGCCGTTCATCGTGAGCATGTCGACCGACACCGGAGAGGCCAGCACGCAGACAGGGCCACGCTTCGCTGTGCTCGCCGCGGCCGCCGCAGTCATCGGACTACTGACGGCCGCCGTGGCCTTGGTGGTCGCCGGCGGAGCCTACGAGCCCGCCGTCCCCGGTCTCCCCGATCCGGGCCCTGTCGTGGGCTGGGGCCTGCCTGCTCTGCGGGTGCTCACCGACCTCGCGGGTGCTCTGACCGCGGGATGGCTGCTCGCGGCTGCCTTCCTCAACCCGCACGGTCGCGATGGTGTGGTGTCTCCCTCCGGCCGGTCGGACCTGATTCGCGCGATGGCGACCGCGGCCGTCTGGGCTCTGCTCGCGCTCGCGCAGATGTTCTTCCAGCTCGCGGAGATTCTCGGCGTACCGATCACGCGCGCGCTGAGCCCCGATGTAGCGGCGACCTACGCGTGGGAGATTCCCAACACTCGGGCGCTGGCGGTGATGGCGCTCATCGCCGCGATCATCAGCGTGGGGGCACTCTTGACGTCCTCCCTCGCCGTGTCGGCGCTCTGGCTCGTGCTGGCGGTGGGCGCGATGGCTCTCCCCGCGATCGCCGGGCACGGCTCGGGTCTGGGTGATCATGCCCTCGCCATCAGTTCGGGCATCGTTCACTCGATCGCCGCGACCGTGTGGATCGGTGGACTCATCGCCCTGACGTATCACGGGCTGCGGCGCGATCGCGGATACGACAAGCCCGGTGACCTCGCCACGACCGCTCGCCGTTTCGGCGTCACCGCACTTGTCGCGGTGATCTTGCTTGCTGCCACCGGTGCGGCGAATGCCTACACGCGACTCGACACGGTGGATCAGTTGTTCACCACCGACTACGGACTTGTCACCTCAGCGAAGATCGGCGTACTCATCACCCTCGTGGTGCTCGCCGCGGTTGTTCGGCGACGTCTACTGCCACAGCTGAACTCCGACCCGCGCCGCGTGACTTTCCTCAAGGTTCTGGCGGTGGAGATCATCCTGATCGCAGCCGCATTCGGGATGGGCGTCGCCCTCGCGTTGAGTCCCTACCCCCGTATTGAGTCCCTCCTGCCGACCTACGGGGAGTCCCTGCTCGGCTACCCCTATCCGCCCCCACCCGAGGTGGGGCTTGTCGTGGGGGGCTTCCTGCTGGAGCCGATCTTCCTCGTCAGCTGCCTCGCAGCCGCAGGCCTCTACATCGCGGGTGTCATCACCCTGCGTCGCCGCGGTGATCACTGGCCATGGCTGCGCCTGGTCTGGTGGCTGGCCGGTCTCAGCGTGCTCATCTGGACCACCAACGCCGGCATCGCCCTCTACGCGCAGGTTTCTGTGGGCCTGCACATGGTGCAGCACATGACGATGGCGATGCTCGCCCCGATGATGCTCGTGCTCGGCGCCCCATTCACACTCGCGCTGCGGGCACTGCGACCTTCGACAACCGGGCGCTGGGGCGCGCGCGAATGGATCGTGTGGGGTCTGCATTCACCCGTGGCGAAGGTCATCACCAATCCGTTCTTCGTCTTCATCGTGTTCAGCCTGAGCATGTTCGCCCTGTATTTCACCCCCCTGATGGCTTGGCTCATGGGCAGCCACATCGGGCACCTGGGCATGCTCGTCCACTTCATCGCGTCGGGCTACCTCTTCGCCTGGATCGTCATGGGAATCGATCCGGTCCCGAAGCCACTTCCCTACTGGGCGAAGTTTGGACTCATCCTCCTCATGGTGGGAGTGCATGCGTTCTTCGCCGTCATCATCATGATGGGCAACACCCCGTTGGCCCAGGAGTGGTACGGCGTCGTTCGACCGGACTGGGTCACCGATCCGCTCGGCGATACCAAGAACGGTGGTCAGATCGCCTGGGGGATCAGCGAGATCCCCATGCTGTTCATGGTCCTCGCCGTGGCGCTCGAGTGGTCCCGGAGCGAGGACCGCGAAGCGCGCCGCCGGGACCGGCAGGCCGACCGCGATGGCGACGCCGAACTCACGGCGTACAACGACTACCTCGAGCGCCTCGACGCGCGCGCCCAACGCGAGGACTAGCCCTCTCGACTGGACTCCTCTGCTCCCCTTATATACCCTGGGGGGTATGCGTATTCGTCGACTCGCTCCCGTAGCCCTGGCCGGTGCCCTCGTACTCAGCCCCGTCCTCACCGCCTGCGGCAGCGATACCGCGGCCCCGGTCGCCCCGACCACTTCCGCCTCCCAGCCCGCCGCCCCGGTCAAGGTTGATGTCCCCACCTGGATCTCAGCTGCGCAGAGCCCGGGCACGACGATCATCGATGTGCGCACCCCGGAGGAGTACAACGCCGGACACGTGGACGGTGCACTGCTTATCAGCGTCGAGGCTCCCGACTTCCAGCAGCAGATCGCGGCCCTGGACCCGAACGGCACCTACGCGCTCTACTGCCGCTCCGGCAATCGCTCGGCCGTGGCCGCGTCGATCATGGCCCAGATGGGCTACCTGCACATCTATGACCTCGAGGGTGGCTTCACTGACCTCGAGGGTGCGGGGATGCCGAGCGCCTAGTTCACTCCTTCTGCGAGATCGACGGTTTGGTGGACTAATTCACCACCTCTAGTCCACCAAACCGTCGTTCTCGGGGCGCACCGGTCGGGCTGGCCAATGGCCGGGAGAGGGGACCAACGCCAACCTGCCGCGCGTAGGGTGGCCCCCGTGAGCCGTGTTGCCCTCCTCCAGGTCGCTTCGAACGCCGATGAATCCGTCGCGCATCGCGTCGAACGGGTGCTGGGCTCCCTCGCCGAGGTCCTCCCCGACTGCGACATTGCGGTGCTTCCCGAACTCTGGATGGCCGGCGCCTTCGACCTCGCCCTCATGCGCGAGATTGCGGCGCCCCTTGCGTCTCCGGTCCTCGACCGAGTTCGCACCCTGGCCGCCGACGCATCTACCTGGGTGCACGCCGGTTCGTATTCGGAGCGCCTGCCGGACGGCACGACGTACAACACGGCCGTACTCATTGACCCATCCGGTGACCTCGTCGCGACGTACCGCAAGCGTCATCTCTTCGGCTTCGCCGAGGGCGAGCGCACCGTGATGTCGGCGGGTGACGATTTCGTCGTCGTCAACACTCCCCTCGGGCGCACCGGGCTCGCCACGTGCTATGACCTGCGCTTCCCCGAGATGTTCCGGGAGTTGACCGCGTTGGGGGCGCAGACCTTCCTGATGTCCTCGGGCTGGCCTACCTCGCGCATAGAGCATTGGCGGGTGCTTGCCCGCGCGCGCGCAATCGAGGATCTTGCCTGGCTGGTCGCGGCCAACGGCGTGGGCTCGCATGCAGGCATCACCCTCGGCGGACACTCGGTGGTCATCGACCCCCAAGGTGGCATCGTCGCGGAGGCCGGCACTGAGGAGGGCGTGATCTTCGCCGACGTCGATCCGGCGGCGAGCGACTCCTGGCGCGAGGAGTTCCCCGCTCTCACCGATCGTCGCTGACCGCCGCTACTTTGTCGCGACCCGCGGGCTAGATCATCACGGTGAACGCCTGCAGGGTGCGTTCGCCAAGACCAGCATCACCCTCGACCTCCACTCGAGCGCGCCACTGCGCGTGATCACCGCGACCGCAGGCAAGGGCGAGGTAGGTCGACCAGTCCATCGTGAGGGTCGTCGTCGGCTCTTCCTCGGGACCAGCCGCGCGGGCCCTTCCGTCGTCGCCCACGATGACGGTTCGCTCTGCGGTGAGTTCGGGTCCGGTCACCGAGACGCGCAGCGCCTGGCCGGGCTGAGCACCCGCACCCTTGACCCAGATTTTCGCTAGACCGGGCAGGAGTTGTGCGGCGGTGGCACGCGCACCGGGAGCGTCCAGGTGCCCCGGTCGACCCAGGGCCGCGCGAATGTCCTGTTCGTGCACCCAGGTATCCATCGCGCGCATCTGAACGACACGCCCCAGCGGAGCTACACCGAGCGGACCGACAACCTCGAGGGAAGCGTCCTGCGGGCCCTCTCGTAGCGAGGTAGCACGACGGCTCATCACGTCGGCCAGTTCGATGAGCACATCTTCACGCGGCCACCGACGGCGCAGATCTACCGGGATCTCCGTGATGCGGCCGAAGTCATTGCGCACATGCGGGAGTGCATCCCAGTCCGGCTCATGAGGGGGGTCCATCTGTCCGAGCAGGATGCCCTCGATCCAGCCCACGTGAGCAACGACGTCACCCACGGTCCAACCGGGTAGCGCTGTGGGAGCGTCCCACTCCTCCTGCGCGAGCGGCGTCACGAGCTCGACAAAGTCGTCGGCGGCCGACTGCCACGCGGCGAGAATGTCCTCGAACGAGGAGTCTTCGGGCAGGGGAGTTGTCATAGGGCGACGCTAAACCGGGAAGGGTGGATCGCGCAGGAAGTCGGCGACGTCAGCGAGGAACGTGCAGCCCGCTGCTCCATCGACGACGCGGTGATCGAAGGATAGGGAGAGCGTCATCACCGGCCGTACGGCGAGGCCACCTCCGACGGCCCAGGGTCGGTCGACCACACGCCCGGTGGCGAGAATCGCCGACTCGCCGGGGTTGAGGATCGGCGTCCCACCGTCGATTCCGAACACGCCGATGTTCGTGATCGTGATGGTCCCCTCCAGCGAGTCCGATGGCTGCAGGTGACCTGCGCGCGCGCGCTCCGTGAGATCGGTAATGGCCTTGGCCAGGCCCGGTAGTGAGAGAGAACCTGCGTCTCGCACGTTGGGGACGACCAGTCCGCGCTCACCCGCGACAGCAAACCCAAGGTTGACGAAGGGGTACGCCTCAATCACCGCCTCGCCATCATCGAGATCGATCCAGGAGGCGTTCACGATCGGTGTACGCCGCACCGCAGAGAGCACCGCCGCCGCTGCAATCGTCATCGGCGTGACGCGGGCTCCGGCGAACTCGGGCGACTCCCGCAAACGTTCAACGAGGCGCACCGTCTCGGAGACATCGACGTCGACCCACGTGCTCACATGCGGCGCGGTGGCCACGGAGCGCACCATGGCCTGGGCCATCGATCGCGGGACGCCGCGCACCGGTGTGCGGTGTCCCCCCTTCGGACGCGGGGGCGCAACCGGGGATGGACCAGCCGACTGGTGCACGCCGACCGAGTGAGCCATGGCGAAGCGATGCACGTCCGCCGCGGTGACATCCGCGTGGGGTCCGGTGGCGGGGACATCGGCCAGGTCGACCTCGAGCTCACGGGCCAGCGCGCGCACTCCGGGTTTGGCCCGAGGAGTCACATCTCCGGACGGTGGTTGAACGGTGTCGTGCGCACTCGGGACTGGTCCCGCACTGGCTCGAGAACGGCGTCGGCGCGGGGTGGCCGTCGTTTCCTCGGCAACGCCGTAACCGATGAGCACCGGTTCGCGATCGCTCACCTCCACCGCGAGGATCGGCGTCCCCACCGCAGCCACGCGCCCCTCGGGCACGAGCAACTCGACGACGCGACCGCTGAAGGGCGATGGCAATTCCACAACCGCCTTGGCCGTCTCAATGTCCGCGATGGGCTGGTTGACCGCGATCTCGTCTCCTACCGCGATTCGCCAGCCCACGATCTCCGCCTCGGTCAGACCCTCGCCCACGTCCGGCAGGAGGAACTCACGAATGCTCATGCCGACATCACCTGCTCGATCGCATCGAGGATGCGGTCAGCGGTCGGCAGGTAGTGCTTCTCATAGCGATTTGGCGGATAGGGGATGAAGGCACCTCCCACACGCTCTACCGGCGCCTCGAGATGGAAGAAGCATTCCTTCATCACCCGGGCCGCAACCTCCGCGCCGATGCCGAGGACTGTGGGTGCCTCGTGGATGACGACGCACCGACCGGTGCGGCGGACATCGTCAAAGACCGGGTCCAGGTCAAGCGGCGACAGAGTGCGCAGATCAATCACCGAGCAGTCCCACCCCTCCTCGGTGGCGGCCTCGGCAACCTCGAGCATCGTGCGCACCATGGGGCCGTAGCCGACGAGGGTGACGTCGATGCCCTGGCGCAGTACGCGGGAGGTCCACGGGCCTCCGGAAATGGCCGATACGTCGTCGACCTCGACGCGGTCCCAGTAGCGGCGCTTAGGTTCGAGATAAATGACGGGGTCATCACAGGCGATGGCCTGCTGAATCGTGACGTAGGCCTCGGCCGCGTCACCGGGTGTCAGCACCCTCAGGCCGGGTGTGTGGGCGAAGTAGGCCTCCGGGGATTCACTGTGGTGTTCGACCGCACCGATACCGCCGCCGTACGGGATGCGGATGACGATGGGCATCGGGGTGATACCGCCGGAACGGTAGTGATGCTTGGCCACCATGGTGACGATCTGATCGAAGGCGGGGTAGACGAACCCGTCGAACTGAATCTCGACCACGGGCCGATAACCCCGCATGGCAAGACCCACCGCCGTGCCGACGATTCCGCTCTCCGCCAGGGGCGTATCGACGACCCGCTGCTCCCCGAAGTCCTTCTGCAGACCGTCGGTCACCCGGAAAACCCCACCGAGAGGCCCAATGTCCTCGCCCATGAGGAGGACGCGTGGATCACTCTCCATCGCGCGACGCAGGCCAGCGTTGAGCGCCTGCACCATCGTCATTTCGGTCATGGGAGTTGTCCTGTCGAAGCGGCAATGAACGCTTGCCGGTCGGCCTCCACCTGCGGGTGGGGCTCGGCGTACACAGCGTTGAACATCCCGACAGGATCGGGGTCCGGCATCCCCCTGATCGCACCCCGGATGCGCTCACCCATGGCGTCAGCCTCGGCCTGCACGCTGGCAACAAACGCCTCGTCGAGTGCGCCAGCCGACTCCATATAACGCGTCAAGCGATCGAGGGGATCCAAAGCCGCCCAATGTTCGACTTCGGTCTCGGCGCGATAGCGGGTGGGGTCGTCCGAGGTCGTGTGGGCACCACGTCGGTAGGTCATCGCTTCGATGAAGGTCGGGCCGCCACCCTCCCGAGCGTGATCGAGCGCCACACGCGTCACGGCAAGTCCCGCGAGCACGTCATTGCCGTCAATGCGGACACTCGGGATCCCGTACCCCGCGGCACGCTGAACTAGTGGCGCATGTGCCTGGCGACTAACCGGGACAGAGATTGCCCACTGATTGTTCTGCACGAGGAAGACGACCGGCGCGGCATACGTGGCGGCGAACACCATCGCCTCATGCACGTCACCGGTACTCGTCGCGCCATCACCGAAGCACGACAGCACCGCCTGGTCGGCGCCATCACGCTGAATGCCCATGGCATAGCCGACTGAGTGCAGTGCATGGGAGCCGATGACGATGGTGAAGAGCCCGAGTCCTACGCGCGTGAGGTCCCAACTGGCGTGCGAGTTGCCGCGGTAGAGCTGCAGGAGTTCGACGGGATCCACCCCTCGCACCTGGAAAAGGCCGACCTCGCGATAGGTGGTGAAGCCGTAGTCATCCCGTCGCATTGCGTGGCCAGCACCGACCTGAATCCCCTCCTGGCCGAGGACCGGGCACCACAGACCCAGTTCGCCGGTGCGTTGCAGGGCGGTGGACTCCACGTCATTGCGACGGGTGAGCACGATGTCTCGGTAGAGCGCCCTCAGCAGGTCCGCGTCCGGTTCGAGCGGATAGTCCAAGTGGGGACGGAACTCTCCATTCGGGGTGAGCAGTTGAACGAAATCCTCGGTCATGGCAGTGGACTCCTTCGTGGCGGGCCTTGTGGGCCCATCCCCATCCAACCACCGAGGACGCGACGCAGGAAGGTTCCATCGCCGAGTGACCGGTGCGGTGTAGCGCGGGATGCCACACTAACCCCATGACGATTCGAGTGTTCCTTCTCGACGACCACGAGATCGTGCGTCGCGGCCTCGCCGATCTCCTCGGCCTGGAAGACGACATCGAGGTCGTCGGTGAGGCCGGACTTGCCGGCGAGGCACTCGGCCGCGTCACCGCGACCCGGCCGGACGTCGCTGTTCTTGACGTCCGACTGCCCGACGGCAGCGGTGTCGAGGTCTGCCGTGACGTCCGCGACGCGCTGCCCGACGTGCGCTGCCTGATGCTCACGTCCTATGCCGATGATGAGGCGCTCTTTAACGCGATCATGGCCGGAGCGTCCGGCTACGTACTCAAGGACATTCGTGGCAATGATCTCGTCGATGCAGTTCGGCAGGTTGCTGCGGGGCGATCGCTCCTCGACCCCGTCGCTACCCAGCGCGTGTTGGAGCGTCTGCGCAAGGGCGAGGAGCACGACGAACGGCTAGACGCGCTCACCGATCAGGAGCGACGCATCCTCGAGCTCATCGGTGAGGGTCTCACCAATCGCCAGATTGGCGAGCGGATGCATCTCGCGGAGAAGACAGTCAAGAACTACGTCTCCTCCTTGCTCGCCAAGATGGGCATGGAACGGCGTACCCAGATCGCGGCCTACGTGGCCCGCATGGACGCCGAGCAGCACCGCGACTAGAAAGCGTGCCCTCGCACGAACGTCGATCGGGCTAGCAGGGCGCTGCCCGTCCCGCCCGGTCGCATCGTTTCCGTCCGCGCGCAGCCGCACCGCTAGGCTCGCGCTCATGCGCACCCCCTTCCCCGCCGTGCTCGTCACCCTCGGACTTCTCGGTGCTGGCCTTACCGGCGTCGCTTTGGCCCCGGCGGCATCGGCCTTTGAGCCAACCCTCACCTACGTCACCTGCCCGGTTGACGTGGAGCCCGCGAGGACCAAGTGCGCAGAGCTCACTGTGCCGCTGGACTGGCAGACCGCCAACGACGGCCGGACCACGCAGATCGCGCTGCGCGTGATCCCACCCTCGCACAGCGCCGGCGGCGGCTTCACCTTCAACCCGGGAGGCCCCGGTGGTGCGGGTATCGAGATCGGCCGTTACGTCTACGCGGATTTACCACGGCAGGTTCGTGAGCGATTCGACTTCGTCATGTGGGATCCCCGCGGGGTGGGCCTCAGCGGCCCGAAGTTGACCGGATGCAACCCCAAGCCCACAGCCGACCTACCACTCATCGGCCCGGTGGACTGGGAGAAGGTGGGGTCGGAGCACGCCGTCGCAACCGGTGCTGCTCTGTCGGACTGCTTCGCGAAGAACCCGGAATCGGCGCCCTATCTGGGCACGTGGCAGGTCGTGCGCGATATGGAGGCCATGCGTATCGCTCTGGGCTACCCGAAGTGGAACTTCTGGGGGATGAGCTACGGCACCCGCATCGCCTACACCTACGCCAAGACCTTCCCGGGCAGCCTGCGCACACTCATCGTCGACGGCAGCCTGTGGCCACAGGAGTCGATCTACCGCCTCTCCAGCCAGCAACCGATGGCCTGGCAGACCGGGCTGCAGGTCTACGCCTCCGTTATGGGCCGCGCGCAGACGCGGAAGTTCGAGCAGATCCTTGAGGTGCTCGACGACACCTACATCGAGACGGCGGATGGGAGCATCACGCGCTGGAGCTTCTCCGCGTCGGTCTTCGGAGCCCTCGGTGCCCAGCGCCTGTACCCGGAAATCCGCGACGGGATCAACGCCGTCTACGCCGCGCTCTTCGGCCAGCCCTCGGCCCAGTCCCGCAAGGCGGCGGTGCGCGCAGTGGAAACGCTCGACGATCCAGCGCCCGACCCATCGGAGGATTACCTGTTCTCCTTCATCAACTGCGCGGACCTGCACGATCGACCCTCGTCTGAGATGGCTGGCCAGCTCGCTACCAGCGCGGCCCGTGACTACGGGACGACTTTTGCCACCGCTACTGGAAACATCGTGAGTTGCCAGGGGCTGCCAGCGGACTACTCCCCGCCAGTGCCAAGCGACTGGAGCACTATCGAGTTGGCTACTCCCCCCATCGTCGTGTTGTCGCTCGGCGATAAGAACACTCCGTGGCTGTGGGGCAAGATCATGGCCAATCAGTACGCCGGGTCCCGCATCATCAACTACAACAGTTCCCAGCACGTGACCTACATGTCTACGCCGTCGACGTGCGTCAACAATCCGGTCACCCGCTACCTGCTGCGCAGGCAGCTGCCGCCGAACAACGTCTTCTGCCCCTTCGTGCCGTCACCCCCGCTCGAGGAGTAGATCGCGGCTACGCGCCCCCCCCCCCGAAACGTGGCGGTCTGCGCACATCACTCGCCGGCGCCAAGCCGGCCTAGACTCCCGGTACGGGGCCAAGTGAAGGGGATCTCGTGGGACTGGGCACGGAAATCCGGCTGTCGCGTCTTTTCGCGCATTCATCCGGCAACCTCTTCGGGATCGCAGTCGACCACTTCGTCGGCTACGGCAACGTCCGCGAGGGCGGACTCAGCGATCTGCCGGCTGCCGTAGCGCGGTGCATGCAGGCGCGACCCGACACGATGACGATGACCCCGGGCACCGCCAAGCACGTCTGGCGTGACTACGCCGGGCAGGCATCGCTCATCGTCCAGGCGTCGTACTGGACTCCGGATGATCGCATCCGCGACCGCCTCGCGACCCCGGCCGATGCCGTTCGTCTTGGGGCAGATGCGCTTGCTGTCGCCATCGGCGTGCGCGGGGAGACCGAAGGCGACTTCATCCGCTGGTTGTCCGATGCCGTGCGCGAGGCCGCGCCGTACGAACTGCCCGTCGTCGCGCACATCTATCCCCGCGACTATGCCGACGGCGTCAAGATCGTCTTCACCCCTGATGAAATCGCGTACGCCGTGCGCGTCGGTATCGAGACCGGGGTCGACGTCATCAAGGTCGGCTATCCCGGCGACGAGCAGGCCTTCGCCGAGATCATCGCCTCCTGCCCCGTGCCGGTCGTCATGGCCGGCGGCCCCAAGGAAGCGACGCTGGCCGGCGCGCTCGCGCAGATCCATGCCGGGATGCGGGCGGGTGCTCGAGGGGCCGTCGTCGGCCGCAATATCTGGGGTGAGACCGACATGACCGCGGCGGCACGGGCCTACGCCGCGGTAATCCACGACGGCCTGGACGCCGAGCAGGCCGTCGCGCGCGCATGATCATCGGGATCGGCTGCATCGCGCATGACCTCATCATGGTCACGCAGACTTCATGGCAGTCGGGCAAAGGCCGCGTCGTGGGCAGCGAGATGCGGTTCGGCGGCAATGTGCGCAACGCGCTCGCGACCGTAGCCGGGCTGGGGCACCCCGCCGCGTACCTTGGCTGCATCGGCACCTCTGCCCTGGGCGATGAAGCTGTCGCTGATCTCATCGGCCACGGCATCAGCACGCACTTCGTGGAGCGCGCCCCGGGTGCCGACCCCGTGACGTCGAGGATCACGGTGACGGCAGACGGGGAGCGCTATGTCGCCTTCGACGACACCCCGCTGTCGACGACGCCGCTGCCACCCGAGGATGTCATCGACCAGGCGCTGAGTGCGGCAGCGGCCTTCCTGGTGGATGCCTGCGTCGCACCACCGGGAACCCTGCGGCTGCTGGAGAGGGCACGCGAGCGTGGCATCCCTGTCGTCGTGGACGCCGAGCGGGATCCCACGGTGACCGTGCGCTCACTCGTCAACGTCGCCGATCACGTCGTCATCCCCCTGGGATTCGGGCAGCAGATCACCGGTGCCCGTGAACCCGAAACTGTCGCACGTTCGCTGTGGAGCGATGGCCGTGCCGCGATCGTGCTCACCGACGGCACCCGCGGCGCCCATGCTTATGCCGCACCGGATGAGGGCGTGCACGTGCCAGCCCTCGCCGTCGAGGCCATCGACACCACCGGATGCGGGGATGCCTTCCACGGCGCATACGCCTGGGCGCTCGTGTCGGGGGTGAGCCTCGCCGGCCGCGTGCAGATCGCCAGCGCTGCGGCTGCCGTGATCGCGTCGCTGCCTCCCGGTGCGCGGCGCGTGGCAGGGAAGTCAGCGGTCGAGGCGTACGCCGGTCCCCTCTCACTCGGTTAACACGAAGTGCCGCTCGCTGCACGAGTCCGCGACACTTGTGGCTTCTAGAGGGGTATCGACCACTCCAGCCGCGTACCACCTGAGTCGGCGACGCGCTGCACGATGAAGGTCCCGCGCAGTTGCTCGGCCCGCGAGGACAGGTTCGCCAGTCCGGATCGCCGACCTCCCTCGCTGACACCTATCCCATCATCGGTCACTGTGAGGCGTAGGCGTTCGCCGTCAACTTCCACGAGTACCTCGACGCGATCTGCTTGCGCATGCCTGGCAGCGTTGGTCAGCGCTTCCCGGAGGACCGCGATCACGTGGTCGATCTGGATCGACGACGCCGACGAGTCGACCGGGCCCACAAAGCGCACGGCCGGACTGAATCCCAGCAGTGCGCCCGACTGCGTGCACTCGCGCATCACGCGCGAGCGCAGCTGATGGGACTCGGTCTCCATCGGCTCGTGCAGCGCGAAGATGGTCTGCCGAATCTCTCGCACCGTCTCATCGAGGTCGTCGATCGCACGACTGAGACGCTCTTCCACGGCGGGCGGCAACCCCTCAGCGCGCAAAACACCCTGCAGCTGCATTCCTGTGGCGAAGAGTCGTTGAATCACGAGGTCGTGCAGATCACGGGCGATGCGGTCTCGATCCTCAAAGATGCTGAGGCGCTGCTGTTCGCGGCGCGCGGAGGCGAGCACGACATTGACAGCTGCCTGCGAGGTGAAGCTCTCAGCCACCGGGTGAAGTTCCGGGTCTAAGGCCTGCCACGGCGACTGCCACAGCAGGTACAACTGGCCGAGGATCTGCTCAGGGGTGCGCAGGCTCAGCGTGATGATCGACCCCGTCCACTCCGGCTCTTCATCAGTCTCGAGACGGGTGCCCATCACACTCTCACCGTCGTAGGAATCGTCGACATTGACGATCTCCACGGTGAAACCGTCCCCGTCAGGAAGCGCAATAGCCGCGAGGGAGGCGTGGGTGAGTTGCCGTGCCTCGCGCGCTGTCATGGCGAGCACCTCTTCGGTGGTCGCGCCCATGAGCACGGCATTGTCGATCTCGGTCATGGCGCTCAGCCACCGCCCGCGCTGTCGAGTGAATTCGTAGAGGCGCGAGTTCTCAATCGCGACCGCCGCTGCAGCCGCCAGTGCCGACACCACGTGCTCATCGTCGGGCGTGAAGTGGTCATCGCCCTTCTTGTCCGTGAGGTAGAGGTTCCCGAAGACTCGACCGCGGACACGCACGGGCACACCGAGGAAGGACATCATCGGTGGATGACCGGCCGGGAACCCCGCAGAAGCGGGATGCTTGGTGAGATCGTCGACGCGCAGCGGGACAGGGTGGTCGATGAGCAGGCCGAGGACTCCCTCGCCCGCGGGCAGGTTGCCGATCTCCTCGACCGTTGCCGGATCCATCCCTACGTGGATGAACTCCCCCACCCGACCGTCGGGCCCGATGACGCCCAGGGCGCCGTACCGGGCATCGGAGAGATTGACCGCTGCCTGGATGATGCGGCGCAGCGTGGACTTCAGTTCCAGGCCGGCCGCCACCGCGACGACTGCCTCGAAAAGTCCCTGGTCGCGCTCCGTAGGCATGGCACCCATACTGACAGCGTGGGACGGATGAATGACAGCAGAGCCGGCATCCCGAGAGGGGTGCGCCTCGTCGCTAGCGCCGCGTCAGTACTCGCTCTCAGCCTCACGACGGGCCTCATGGGTGCCGCACCCGCATTGGCGCATCAACCTGTCCAGTTGAACTCCGGGGATCGGACCCCGTCACGGGGCCCGCTCCTCGTGGACGGCACGGTGTCGTTCGCGGTCTATGCCAGCGTGCGCAAGGGCAAGACTCGCGGCTTCCGGGCCGACCTGGCCGCCGGCGATCGACTCGCCATCCAATTGCTTATTCCAGACCGGGCGCCGGCCAACCGTCTGAGCACGGCGCAGTTGCCGCGCGTCACCGTCATCAGTCCCGATGGGAAGCGCACGGTCATGACCATTGATGAACGGACGCCGTTCTACGAGCCCTACTCGGGGACGTCGTACCTGTATCTGTCACGCATCAACGAGTCGGCGATGGCCGGCCGCTACCGCGTTGTCATCACCGGCCGATCGGCGACCAAGGTGCCGGTTGTCATCGGAGTGGGATATCGCGAGGTTCCCGGACAGGTGCGCAACTGACCTCGGTGGCCACTGACCTCAGTGGCCACTGCACTAGTTAGATGCCGAGGATCTTCGCCTTGGCCGCGGTGAACTCCTCGTCGGTGAGCAAACCCTTTTCCTTCAAGGCGCCGAGGCGCTCGATCTCCGCGATCGGGTCGGTCTCTGTCTCGGCGGGGGCGGCCGGTGCAGCGTTGGACGCCTCCTTGTCGGCCTGCTTGTCCGCCTGCTTCTGAGCGACCTTGCCACTCACGGCGGTGGCGGTTCCTGCGACGACGGCGGTACGGGCGACGGCTCGGCCGATACGCGGCATGGGTGCTCCCTAGTGGTGAAGGGTCTGCTGTTCAGACGGTCCTGCCACGCTAACCCGGGCACCCCGGGACGCACCCCCGTGCTACCACGGTGACCCGGTTTCCGACCGTTGTGGTGGGTTCTGCTGCGGCGGAAGTCACCACAACGGTCGGAAACCGAGAGGTGGGGATCTACCGGATCAGCGCGGTGCCGGGCGGGATCTGGGCGGTGAGTGCTGCGAGGTCTCCACGCTCGACCTCCTGCGCCCATCGCTCGGCATACCAGCCACCCTGGGCGACCAACTCCTCATGCGTCCCCTCAGCGCGGATCTGTCCGTTGATCAGCACGCAGATGCGGTCGACATTCTCGAGCCCGCGCAGGCGGTGCGTGATGAGGATCGTGGCCTGCCCCCGGGTGATCTCGAGCAGGTCATCGGTGAGGGCATCGGCCGCGCCTGGATCCAGATGCTCGGTCGGTTCATCGAAGACCAGGATGCGTCGCTCGGCGAGCAGCAACCGCGCGAGCGCCAACCGCTGGCGCTCGCCCCCCGACATTGTTGGTGAGCTCACGCGTGTGTCGAGTCCCTGCGGCAGGCTCGACAACCACGCTCCCAGACCGACCCGGGCGAGCACCGCGCGCAGCGCATCGTCGTCGGCATCGATGCGACCGATGCGCAGGTTGTCCCGCAGGGTCGTGTCAAAGACATGGGCGTCCTGCTGCATCAGGCCGACGACGCCACGGACCTCATCACCATCCATGAGATCAATGGTTACGCCGTTCAGCGTGACGTCACCCTCGTAGGACAGGAAGCGCAGCAGGACGTTGGCCAGGGTCGACTTGCCCGCACCGCTGGGTCCGACGACGGCGATGCGCTCATTCGGACGAAGAGTCAGGGATACACCGCGCAGGGTTGACTCGACGGCCGGCGACCAACGCGCGCGTAGGTCTCGACATGCCAGCACGACATTGCCCCGGGGTGCTGGATCAGCCTGATGCGGATCGCGCACCGGCAGGGGTTCGTCGATGACCTCCTGCAGTCGGGCAGCAGCCGCTCGGACTCGTAGTCGCGCCAGCGCCGCCGTGGGCAGGGTGGCGACGACGTCGTACGCCGCGAGTGGGAGCAGCGCCGCCACCGCGAGCCACTGGGGCTCGATCCGGCCCTCGACAACCGCGGGGATCGCCGCGATGACGCACACGATGACCGCGAGTCCTTGAAGCGCGGTGGACAACCCCACTCCAAGCCCGAGCCCAGCACTCTCGCGGCGGGCGATGGCGGTGAGATCGACATCGCGGCGCCGAATGTCGGCGAGCGCCACCGGAGTCGCTCCGAAGGCCAGGAGATCGGCGCTGCCGTCCAGACTCGACACGACCGAGGTGGAGAGAGCACCGCGCGCTGTCGCCGAACGACGCTCGGCATGCAGGGCCATCCGGGCACTGAGCCACGGCACGACCGTGAGACCGATGAGCAGCACGATTCCCAGGGCGACCCCGGCACCGGGGACCAGCCAGGCGAGGAAGGCAATCGTGGCGAACGAGACGACGACCGCCTGCAGCCAGGGCAGCACCACCCGCAGCGGTAGGTCCACGGCGGTGTCGACGTCGGCCACGAGTCGCGCGAGGAGATCTCCACCGGAGTAGCGCCGCAGACCCACGGGCGCCAGGCGTTCCAGCCGGTCGAAGACGCGGACCCGGAGGCCGGTGAGACCGCGGAAGGCCGCATCGTGACCCACCACGCGCTCGAGATAGCGGAAGACCGATCGGCTGAGGGCGAAGGACCGCACCATGACCGCGGCCACCGACAGCGCCAGCACCGGCGGCATCTGGGCGGCGTACGAGATCAACCAGCCGGAGGTGCCCAGTAGGGCAACGGTGCTCAGTGAGGCAACCACCCCGAAGAGGGCGGCCGAACCCAGCCGCCACCTCTGCGTGCGCATCGCCGCGCCCATGAGACCCATCAGAAGTCCCGCACCATCGTGTCGGTTCGCGGGGCTGGTGGGCCGGCTGGCCGGACCGGAGTGCTGGCGGGGACACCACCGACGTGGATCACGACGTCCGCGATGTCCACCAGTGCCGGCCGATGCGCGACCGCGATGACGCTGCGTCCCTTCGCTCGCGCACGCGCGAGAGCCTCGACGACAGCCTGCTCGCTGGCGCCATCAAGGGCTGCCGTCGGTTCGTCGAGGAGCAGCACCTCCGGGTCACGGACGAGGGCGCGAGCCAGTGCGACGCGACGTCGCTGGCCTGCACTGAGGTCGGTGACCGAAGTGTCGAGTCCATCGGGCAAGAGTTCGAACTCGGCGAGCGCCCCGGCATCGCCGAGAGCACGCCGGACGCGATTCATCGATGCTTCAGCGTCACCGAGGCGCACCGCATCGGCGATGCTCGGCCGATCGACGCCAGGGACAACCAGGCGAGGATCCTGCGGAACCCAGCCGATGCGCCGTCGCCACGTGTCGATGTCCACGTCGCTGAGATCCATCTCCGCCGACTGGCTCCCGGTCCCTGCGCGGAGTACGACGCGACCTGATGTGGGCGCCAGGAATCCAAGGAGCAGCGCGAGCACCGTGGACTTGCCACCACCGCTCGGTCCGACCAGAGCGGCGATCTGGCCGGCCGAGATCGTGGCGCTCGTTGGCATCAGGGCCGGACCGTCACGCTCGGGATACTCAAGGCCGACGCGATCGAGTTCGATCGTCACGTTCCCGGGGATGTCCGTGCGCGACCCAGAACTCGGCAGCGGCTGTTCCAGCAGTCCGAAGACCTCCTCTGCCGCGCCAAGACCCTCGGCGGCCGCATGGAAGTGCTGCCCCACCAACCGGATCGGCAGGTAGGCCTCGGGGGCGAGGATCAAGATGAACAGCGCGGCGCTGAAGGCGATACCCCCCTCGGCGAGCCGCACACCAACGGTCACCGCGACGAGCGCAACCGACAGACTGGCGAGAAGCTCAAGGGCGAACGACGACAGGAAGGTAATGCGGAGGACCCCCATCGTCGTCGTGCGATAGCGCTCGCCGATGGCTTGGATCGCCTGCGCTTGCATCCGCGCTCGACCGAAGACCTTCAAGGCGGGAAGCCCCGCCACCAGATCGAGGAAGTGACCCGACAGGCGACTGAGGGTCTCCCACTGCCGCTCCACCCGCGTGCGCGTGTAGAGGCCGATGAGGATCATGAAAACAGGGATGAGTGGGAGGGTGACCGCGATGATGATGGCGGATACGACGTCCTGCCCGAGGATCGTGAAGAAGACCGCGGCGGGGACGATCACCGCGAGCACCAGCTGCGGCAGGTAGCGCGCGAAATAGCTGTCGAGCGCTTCGACACCGCGCGTCACGAGCGCCGCGACGGCACCCGGGTCGTGCCCCGCGGGTCCCTGCGGACCGAGGGCGAGGACGTGCTGCATCGCGGCTTCACGCAGTTGCTCCTTCGCCTTGGCAGATGTGCGGTACGCCGCCGCTTCGGCGAGCCAACCGATGAGCGCACGGGTGCCGAACACGCCGGCGAGGAGAGCGAGGACACCGGCAACGTCGTACAGGTCGGCGCCACCCTGGGCCACATCGACGATGACCGCCGACAGCAGGCGTGCCTGGGCAATGACTAGCGCGGCCACGGCGACACCGAGGACAACGGCGAGGATGAGGAAACCTCGTGTGCTGCGCGCGTAGCGCAACAGGCGCGGGTCCAGTGGCCTCATAGCGCCATCCTGTCGGACGGAGGCGAGGCGGCGCAGGTCCCCCGAACGAGTACGACGTAGATCCGACAGGTCGCTCCCTGCCTTGGATTGTGTGCCTCGAGCCATGGCCAACCGCGCTGGTCATCAATCCGAGCAGTGGCTCTAGAGTGCGCGCACAATGTCGACGAAGGTCACCTCCGGTCCCCTGCTGTGGGTGAACCTTGTCATCGTCTGGATCGTCTGGGGATCGACGTACATCGGCATTCGCCTCACCGCCGAAACAATTCCTCCCCTACTGGGCATGGGCACCCGATTCATCGCTGCCTTCATTCTCATGGCGGTCATCACCGGACTCGTCCGCGGCTGGTCAGCGCTGCGGGTGAGTCGGCGCGAGCTCTCCGGCGCCCTCTTCATGGGGGTGGCCTTGCTGGGCGTGGGTCTTGGCACCGCGAGCCTCGCGCAGCGCTATGTGCCGACCGGTGTGATGGCGCTCATCATCGCGTCGACGCCACTCACGATCGTGATCTGGCGACTGATCACCGGGGATCGCCCCGTGCGACTGACGTTGCTCGGCGTTGCCATCGGTCTGGCCGGCATTGGTTGGATGCTCCTGCCCGGCGGCACCGAGCCGGTGGCCGGCGACGACTGGGACGTCGTCTTCTGGAGTGCGCTGGTGCTCATCTCCGCAACCATTTGGGCCACAACGAGCTTCTTCTCGGTGCGCCTGCCCAAGCCGCGCGACTCCTTCGCGCTCACGACGTACGAGTTGCTCGCCGGCGGGATCGCCCTGTGCCTCGTCGGCACGGTGAGCGGTGAGCGCATCGACTTCTCCGCGATTTCCGGTCGATCCTGGGGTGGCTGGATCTATCTCGTCACGGCGGGCTCGGTCATCGCCTTTAGTGCCTTCACCTGGCTGATCAACCACGCACCGATCTCCCTTGCGTCGACCTACGCCTACGTCAACCCGGCGGTCGCCGTCAGTCTCGGCATGCTCATCTACGCCGAGGCGCTGACCAGTGATGTGGTCGTTGGCCTCACGGTCGTGCTCACCGGCGTCATCCTCGTCGTCTCAGGCGAGTCGCTGCGCGCCCGCAAGCTTCCCCAGGTTCCGCAGGCGGAAGTCACCTAGATACCGTCGCGTCGTGAAGCTGACCGATTTCGATGCCCTGAGTTTCGACTGCTACGGCACGCTCATTGACTGGGAGGCCGGTATCGCCGCCGGCCTACGCCCGTGGGCCCGCGAGGCAGGCCTGACCTTCTCCGATGAAGAGCTGCTCACGGCGTACTCCGCACACGAGGCACAGGCAGAGCGTGAACACCCCCGCGATATCTATCCGCTCATCCTCGCGAGGGCCATGCGCGAGCTCGGCGCTCAACTGGGCGTCCCCGTGAGCGACGTCCAAGCCGATGCCTTCGGGGCTTCGGTGCCCGAGTGGCCCGCCTTCGACGACTCACCCGAAGCCCTGGCGCGCCTCGCCGAGCAGTATCAACTCATCATCCTGTCCAATGTGGACCGGACGTCGTTCGCGGGGTCGAACCGTCGCCTCGGTGTTGAATTCACCAGCATCATCACGGCCGAGGATGTTGGTTCGTACAAGCCCTCACTGCGCAACTTCGATGCTCTCGCGGCAGAGACAGCGCGGCTGGGTATCGGCGAGGGAAGGCTCCTGCACGTCGCACAAAGCCTCTTCCACGATCACGTCCCAGCGAAGTCGGTTGGCCTCCCGACGGTCTGGATCAACCGTCGTCACGACAATCCCGGATGGGGCGCCACACCCGAACCGCCCGCGTCGGTGGCGCCGGACTGGACGTTCCCGTCGATGGCCGCCTTCGCCGACGCGGTTGATGCCGAGGCTGGCTAACGCCGAACCACCTCAACCCGATCCTCATCGTCTTGGCCGCGGGCCCAGAATCGGCTAGTCGAGGCAGCCCTCCGCGCCATCCCTCTCAAACTGTGCCGTGGAGCAGACGGCAGTGACCGGGTAGTAAGCGCCCATGGCTGCGGCGGTAGCCGCGGCGTCGCTGCCCGGGGCGACGTTCTGCACGGCAAAGTCGAAGCCGGCACTGGGCAGCATGTTGCGCAGAGCCACCATCTCCATTGCCTTGGGCTTCGTCACCGAGGTCGGCAACCAGTTGATGTCGTTGGCACTCGTTGCATTGCGCGGCTTGCTCGCTGGCGTCGAAATCGCGATGGTGACGTACCCCTCAGCGTCGCGTACGGCTGCATTGTCGGCCACGCAGCCGTATACCTTCTTGCCCTTGGGCTTGGGATTCGCCACGACCGGGTACGGCTTCGCATACACGTTGTTGCAGACCGACCAGTAGCGCATTTGGTAGTCCGATGTCGGCCACGGCACGGGGGTGGTGCCACCCTCGACATCCCACGGCGTCGACGGCGGCATCATCTTGATGACGATGACCTGCCCGCTCTCCGGGGTGAACAGCATGGATGCATAAGCGTTGGCATTGTTGGGGAAGAAACTGTTGGTGGTCGCGGCCGAGGCGCGGAAGAAGCTCAGGGACGGCGGGCAGCCGCCGGGTGCCGTCGTGCATGGGGCAGGCTGCGGCGCCGGCCCCTTGCCCTGCTTCATCTTCTTCAGAACGCTGAGGATCTTGGCCCCCTTGGCGATCTTGCCAACCGCCTTCAGTGCCTTGCCACTGCACTTCTTTAAGGGCTTGCGCGTTCCGTCGCCGTCGACCACCGTGAGCGAAGGCAGGGTGACGTCGGACGCCTGGCCACCCGTTGGGAGATAGACACGCATCACGAGGAAACCGAGGTTGGCCGGGAGCTTGCCATTGGCCTGGGGATCGGACGGCAGGATGGGAATGGCGTTTTCATCGCCCGGGGACACATCATCGGACAGGGTCACGGTGAAGGTGCCCCCGGTAGGCGTGTCAGGTGCGGACGCCTGCGCCCACGGATTCGCTTTAGGTGAATCCGCATCGGGCACGATCTCGTAGTCAGTGACCTGGGAAGGCGCTCCGGTGGCGCTCTCAAAAGTCCCGAAGGTGTTGTCATAGGCGGTGAACGCCATGAACCGCGTGTCCGGGTACGTCCCGTCGACTTCAATGGACATACCTGGTTCGGCGAGGTAGGGCGTCGTCCAGTAGATCGCGCTTGTATCGGGGAATGCCACGTTCATCGTCTGCGGTGTCGTGACCACCCACCACGAGCAGTAGGGAAACGTCGATGTGAGCGAGGGGGCCTTGGCGCTCGGCGAGGCGGGTGCGGGTGCAGCCATGGCACCCGCGGGGGTGGTGAGGCCTACGAGGAGAAGGGGAACGGCGAGCAGCGCGGTCTTCTTCATCGCTTCAGACTAGTAATCGACCCTGTCGGTGTCTTGCCGATGACCCATCTAGGTGCGCGCGCCACGCAGTGAAGGTGCCGCACCACCCGTCACTCAAGGTCATCTGACGCCGACTGGGCCAAAACCCCACACGAGCGGCCCCTGGGGGAGCGCAGTCCTCCTACGAACCACCTCCGAGGAGACCCATGGCATCGACCGCCACGCGCATGATCGCCGCCGCAGGCGCCGCCACGCTCATCGCCGGTGCCGCCATCGCGGCCGCCCCGGCCGCGCAGGCCGACGGGGACTACTACGGCACCTGGACGCTCATAGCCATCAAGGGCGAAGGGCAAAAGCAGAAGTGTGAGGGGCCCGCCCAAGGGACGGATGTCTGCCCCGGTGGGGAGACACTCACCCTGAAGTCCAACTACCGATATGCGGCGTCTGCCTACCTTGCCCAGACCTTGTGGCTGGGTGCCATGGGGAACAAGAAGGGGTCCTTCGTCACCACCGTCCTCCCTGGCACGGGACAGCAGATCGTTGTCCTCGACAGCGACAGGAATGGCATCGTGCCGCTCGGTGGCGCATGGCAGATGGAACTGATGAATTCACGCTCAGGCACGCCCACCAAGATGGTGCTGACCCTGCAGACCGGTTTCGGCGAGTTTTCATTGGTACTCAAGCGCGATTCCGCGTAGCACTATCCCGAAAGCGACGCAGCGACAACGAGGAGCGCAGTCATGACATTGATCCGCAAGCGCCTGCTGGGCGCAGCAGCCGTCACCGCCTTCGTCGCCGCGTCCACCATGTGTGCCGCTCCGGCCGCGCAGGCCGATGGTGGTTACTACGGGAGCTGGACCCTCGTCACGTACAAGATGGGCAAGAAGAGCATGAAGTGCGATAACCCTCCCAACGACGAGGGCCTGTGCGCCGCGGGCATGACGTTGGACCTGAAGGCCAACTACCGCTACAAGTCGACGATCAAGGGCTTCTATCTGCTCATCGTGCCGGGCGCAGGCGACTTCGTCACCACCACCGTGCCTGGCACAGGGTCACACGTCATCGTCCTCAATCTCGATGCCTTCCCGACATTCCTTCGCTCCTGGAACATGACCTTGAAGGGCACGCGCTACGGCACTCCTCAGAAGATGGTCCTGTCCGGCTCCTTCGGTGAAAACACGGAGGACCCCTCGGACGATGGCATCATCAAGTGGGTCTTCCTGCGGAACGGCAAGTAGCAGCCGGCTTCGGGGGCTAGATGCCGGCTGACAGTCCGAAGTCGATCGACCAGTTGGCGCCGGTCACCCCGGCCGCCGCGGGCTGGGCGAGGAACCACACGACCTCGGCCACCTCGCCCGGTTGGAGGAAGCGCGCACGCTCCCCCTGGGGGTACGCCGCGCGCAACTTCGCGTAGTAGCCCTCGGGATCGCCGTCCCCAAAGTCGCGCGCCTGACCAGCGAGCATCGGCGTCTCGATGTCGGCGGGGCACACGGCGTTGACGCGCACCCCCCGCGGGGCGAGTTCGAGCGCGAGTGCGCGCGTGAGGTTGCTGACCCCGCCCTTGCTCGCGCTGTAGACCGCGGCTCCGGCATTGCCCTGGATCCCGGCATCGCTGGAGATCATCGCGATGCTGCCACCCGTCGACTCCAGGTGCGGGATCGCGGCCGAGCTCACGAAATAGGCGGCCTTGAGATTGACGCCGACGACGCGATCCCACTCGTCCTCCGAGGTGGCGTCACTCGGCCCCTCGGTCCACAGACCCGCGGCGTTGACGACGCAGTCCAGCCGGCCGTATAGCGCGACCGCCTGCGCGACCATCTCGCGGATGGCCTCGACGTCGAGCAGGTCGGCGGGGATCCAGTCACCCGTCGCGGCACGCGCGTCCGGCCGGTCCGTCGCGATGACATCCCACCCGCCGGAGGCGAAGCGCTCGCAGACAGCCGAGCCCAGGCCGCCCGCCGCCCCGGTCACCAGGACCACGCTCACGCGCGCACCCTCCTTGTCGCGGGCCCGCTCATGCGCGCTCTTCCGCAATCGAGTTGCCACCGTCGACGACGAGGCACTGCCCCGTGGTGTACGCCGCCCCGGGAGTGCACAGCCAGGCGATCGCCGAGGCCACCTCGTCGGCCGCGGCACTGCGCCGCATCGGCGTGCGCAGGCCCTGCTCCCGCTCGTGATCGGTCTGCGATCCGGTGGCGATCCAACCGGGCGCGACGGCGTTGACGGTGATGCCGTCGGTGGCGAAGTCCACGGCGAGCGAGCGGGTCAGCCCCACCATGCCGGCCTTGGCGGCGGCGTACGCCGACTCCCCCTGCATCGCCATCACCGGGCCGGTGACGCTGGCCACCATGACGATGCGTCCCCACCCCGCTTCGCGCAGGGCCGGCAGCGCCGCACGCGTGACGTAGTACGCCGAGTCCAGATTGCGGGCCATGGATGCACGCCAGGCATCGGCGTCCAGCGACAGTGCATCGCCGCCCTCGGCGGCGCCAGGCAGCGCCACGCTCGTCATGCCGGCGTTGTTGACGACGATGTCGAGCCGGCCCCAGTGCTCAAGTGCCGCGCGCACGAGGTCCTCGGCGTCGGGCGCCCGCGTGAGGTCGGCGATCGCCCCGTGGGCGGCGAAGCCCTGCGCGCCGAGCGAGTCAACGCGCTCGTGCACACGCTCGGTCGTCGCTGCCAGCGTCACGGAGGCGCCGAGTTCAGCGAGCGCACGCGCGGCGGCGAAGCCGATCCCGCTCTCGCTGCCCGCGCCTGTCACGAGCGCCGCGCGACCGCTCAGGTCAAGGCTGGCCGGGAGCACTACGCCACCAGCCGCCTCACGGCCTCGGCGAAGAGGGTCGTGTGTAGGTCCACGTCGGCGGCGGTAGTGGTCGGGCACATGAGCGCCATGTTGTGGAAGGGCGTCATGAGGACGCCGCGGTTGGCCATGAAGAGATGCAGGTACTCGTCCAGCTGGTCGTCCTCGGCGTGCGCCGATTCGGTCCCCGTGCGGGGTGCGGGCCGGGCGAAGCGGTACTCCGCGCGCGCGCCGAGCTGGGAGATCGACCACGGCACGTCGTACTCCTCGAGGGTCGCGACGACACCCTCGGTGAAGCGCGTGGCGAAGGTGATCATGTGCTCGAACGCGGCATCGGTGAGCACCTCCCCGAGGGTGGCGCGCATGGCTGCGGTCGACAGGACATTGCCTGCGAGGGTGCCGCCCACGCCACCGACGTCGATGAGGTCGGCATCGGGATGGTCCTTGACCATCTCGGCGATGCGCTCGGTGATGCCGTAGGCACCGGAGGGGATGCCACCACCGATGCTCTTGCCGATGACGAGGATGTCGGGCTCCAGACCCCAAGCCTGCGTGCAGCCGCCGGGGCCTGCCGAGATCGTGTGCGTCTCGTCGATGAGCAGCAGCGTCCCGTACTTCTTGCACAGTTCCGCAACTCCCTCGAGGAAGCCGGGCTCGGGCAGGACGATGCCGATATTGGTGAGTGCCGGCTCGGTGATGAGGACGGCGACGTCGCCGTGTGCCAGGGCGCGCTCGACGGACTCGAGGTCGTTGAACTCCACCGCGCGTGTCGTGTCGCCGATGGGCGAGGGGGCGCCGACGTTGCCGCGGCGCAGTTCGGTGGCGCCATCAGGTCCCATCTGCACGAAGGTCTCGTCGACCGAGCCGTGGTAGCAGAAGGAGAACGCCGCCACCTTTGGCCGCCCCGTCACCATGCGTGCCAGGCGCAGCGCCCAGCGGTTGGCGTCGGTGGCGGTGAGGGAGAAGGACCACAGCGGCAGTCCGAAGCGGCGAGTGAGGTCAGCGGCGACCCACTCGGCATCCGCGCTCGGCATCATGGTGGTGATGCCGCCCTCAACGCCGATCCGCTCGTGGACAGCCTGAACCGTTGCCGCCGGGGAATGACCCGCCATGGCCCCGGTGTCACCGAGGGCGAGGTCGATGTACTCGTTGCCATCGACGTCCGTGATCCGATTGCCGTGGGCCGTCGCGAGGTAAAGCGGGTGCCCACCGGACCACTTGTTCATCCAGGTCATCGGCACGCGGCCAAAAAGGTGATCGGCTTGCTCGTAGAGCTCGCGCGATTTTGGTGAGCGTTCCCGGTGCAGTGCGCGCTCCTCATCCAGGAGTTGCGCGAGGCGGTCACGGTCAATGGCAGGCATGTTGAGTCCTCCGTCTACGGTGGGAACACTTTAGGCGGCGGACTTTGAGGTACGACGTGGCCATCCCTTGCTCGCGAGGATCAGGCCGAGGGCGACCGCCCCGATCTCGATGGCGGCACTACTCAACAGCAGGGGGCGCCAACCCCAGGTGACGAGAGCCGCCGCGAGCAGCGACCCCAGAGCGAAGGCTCCCGTCTTGAGGGAAGCCGCGGCCACGAAGACCAGGCTGCGGAGATGTGTCGGAGCCTCGCGATCCCGCACCTGCATCACCGACGTGAGTTGCGGGGCGTTCGTGACACCGAGCAGGAGCGCAATCGGCACCGCAACCCAGTAGGACGGGGAGAGGGCGAGCAACACCATCATCAGCCCCAGCCCGAAGGTCGACAGGACGACCACGGTCCCCGGGCCGAACCGGCGGATGGGACGCCGCGCATACGCGAGCGATCCCATGAGAGCCCCGACGGCGGCTACGGCAAGGAGCAGGGCGCCGGTGCCCGCATCTCCGGCCAGGTCCTCACCGAGGAGCGGGGCGCTGATGACGAAGCCAGCGAACCCGACGAAGGCCACCGTGCTGATGATCGTCGTGCGCCGCAACGGCACCGAATGCCAAAAGATGCTGAGGCCGCGTAGGGCATGGTGCAGCGGGTCCGGCGGGACCGTGCTGGTGCGGTGCGGCACGGCGACGAAGAGCAGCGCCAACCCCGCGCACAGATAGAGGATGGTGACGAGTTCGAGCGAGGCGGCTCCGGGAGTTGCGGCGTCGTACACATAGGCGATGCCCACGAGCGCCGGACCGAGAATCTCGCCGACGTTGTATGTCGCTGCGTCGACGGCATACGCGCGGGGAGCGGCGACCTCCGGCGCGATACGTCGTACCTGCGCACTCCAGGCACCGGTGAGCATCGGGTGGAAGAGGCCGGCGAGCCCCGCGATGAGGACGAGGAGGGCAGGCGGCCAGGAGCCGATCCCGATGGCCAGCGCAGCGGTCGCGGCGGCGAGGACGACGACGGCCAGGAGATAGCCACGGCTCGGCTGCTCAAGTCGGTCGACGACGGCACCGGCCAGCGGGCCCATGATCCCGGCGACGGCGGTGACCGAGGCGATCAGCAGGGAGCCGTCAGAGGCCGATCCACCAGCGGCCAGGACACCGAGGATGATCGCCGGCGGCAATCCCGCCGTGGCAGCCCGGGCGAAGGAGCCGACCGTCGCGTAGAGCGCGAGGCGCTGACCCGGGGAACTCACGAGTGCACTCTAGGAGTGCCGTGCTGGCGCACACCCCGTGGTGGTGTCCCGTGGTAACCCGGTGTCGAGGCCGTCGACGGATAGGACATCCTTGTAACACCTACAACGACGAACGGGGTTCACATGGAGTTCGGCCAGTTCCTCTGGGGCTTGCTCATCATTTTCTTCATGATCATGTACTTCATGGTGCTGTTCAGCGTCATCCTCGACCTGTTCCGCAACCATGAAATGAACGGCTGGATCAAGGCGCTGTGGATCCTTCTGCTGCTCGCCCTTCCACTGCTGCCGCTCCTGATCTACGTCATCGTGTACGGCCGCGGCATGGCTGAGCGCCAGCAGAACGCCGTCGTGACGGCGCAGAAGGAGCAGGAGGCCTACATCCAAAAGGTTGCTGGCACCAGTCCGGCCGAGCAGATCGCTCAGGCCCAGCAGCTGTTGAATTCGGGTGCGATCTCGCAGGACGAGTTCGACAAGATCAAGGCGAAGGCCCTGAGTTAGTCACTGCCTTGTAGGAGCGCCCGAGGCCCGGCCTTGGGCGCTCCTACCTTTTCCTGGGAAGGAACTACGCCGGAATCTCGCGAGCGAGGTCCGTGACGACCTCCACCCCGGGAAGCGTCGCGAGGACCGCTCCCGGCAACACGATCTTGGAGCGGCGAAGGCCGCTGCCGATCACCACGAGTGGCTGCTCGACGACGCGCGCGTCAATGAGGATCGGCCAATCGGCCGGTAGCCCAACAGGAGTAATCCCGCCGTACTCCATATCGCTGCGCTCGACCGCGACATCCATCGGCGCGAAGGAGATCTTGCGTACGTCGAGTCGGCGCCTCGCAACGCCGTTGACGTCGGCTCGCGTCGTTGCGAGTACAACGCAGGCGGCCATGCGCTCGACTCCCTCCCGCTTGCCCGCGAGCACGACGCAGTTTGCGGAAGCCTCAGGCGGGACGTCGTAGGCCTCACAGAAGGCGGCCGTGTCGGCGAGCCCCGGATCAATCTCGGCGCCATAGGCCTCGGCGCCTCCCGGCCACTGCTGGAGAGCGGCCGACGTAGGGGACGCAAAGAGGTCCAGTCGGTCACGGGCGGTGTGCGTCGCGAGGGTACCCAGGGTCGCCATGGCTCTATTTCAGCAAATACATACCCCATGGGGTATCCTTAGCAGACCCTGGAACGTTGGAGGATCCCCTATGTGCAGCCCCGCCCACTGTCATTCCTGCGGCAAGATCACCTGGTCCGGTTGCGGCGAGCATGTCGATCAGGTCATGGCCCACGTCCCCGAGTGGCAGCGGTGCACCTGCCGCTAGCCGCTGGCGCCCGCGATGCCGCAGCGGGCTGCTGACGCCGCGCTGCGAGGTGAGCGCCTCGCCGCCATCCTCGTCCAGCTGCGAGATCACGGCAGCGTTCACGTGCCCGAACTCGCCGAGGAGTTCGGCGTCTCACAGGCGACCTTGCGTCGCGATCTCGCCATCCTCGAAGAGCAGGGACTCTGCGTTCGTCGATACGGCGGTGCGGTGCCCACGGACTCAAGCACGGAGTTGCCGGTCGCCTATCGGGATCGCCGCTCGAAGAGGGAGAAGGCAACTGTCGCAAGAATTGCCGCACTGCTCCTGCCACCCGGACCGCAGACCGTCGGCCTCACCGGTGGCTCAACGACGAGCGAGATCGCGCGCGAGTTGTCGAACCGCGTCGACCTTGTCATCGTCACGAATGCGCTCAACATCGCCAGTGAGATGGCGGCGAAACCGCGGATGCGCGTCGTCGTCTCCGGTGGCGTTGCCCGCTCACAGAGCACCGAGTTGGTGGGGCCGTGGGCCGAGTCGGCGCTGGCTCAGGCGACGATCGGTACGGCGTACATCGGGGTGGATGGCATTGATCTCGAGTCGGGACTCACGACGCACGACGCGATCGAGGCACGCACGAACGCGGTGCTCCTGCAGCGGGCCGAGCGCGTCATCGTGGTGGCGGACTCCAGCAAGTTCGGCCGACGACTCGCCGGAGTCATCGCACCCCTGACGTCGATGGACGTGCTGGTGACCGACCGGGGCGCGGACGAGTCGATGCTCGAGGCTCTTCGCGATTTGGGCATTGACGTCGTCATCGCCTAGATCTGTCGGTTAAGTCGAAAGGGAGCAGCTGACCTGGTTCTTCAGGCGTATCCGCAGAGCTACCGCCATCAAGATGACTGACGCGATCGCGAGGAAGGGCTGCACCGGTGCAAACCAGGTCATCGCACCGGAGGCCCCGAGGGCCAGCAGCACCAGCTTGTTGCAGACCGGGCAGCCGACGGCGAAGAAGGCGATGAAGCCGCCGGCGATACCGAGTTTGGACGCCTTCTTGTCCTCGGCCTGCTCCTGTGGTGTCTCAGTCTCCATCCAGGGTTCGCGGACGTACGTCGCGAGGAGCAATCCACCGAGAATGCCGGTGAGGATAACCACGGGGTAGGACCACCACGTGACTTCGACGGCCCGGCCGAAGATCGGGTTGGGGATGACCGCGGTGGGAAGTGCCACAAGGATCGCCGTGGCGATGCCACTGAGGAGGGCAACGCGCCAGCGGCGGGCCGACCACATGCGCAGAGCGTCGATCACGTCACCACCATACCCCGGGGGGTACTACCCCCTCCCGCGAGTGCGCACTTGCGTACAGGTCTTGGGTGAAATGTCCTTAAGCAAGTTCGCACTCGCGGGGTGCACTGGCAGACTCCGGCCCATGGATCTCACGCAGCTCACCGCGACCGAGTTGCTCGACCTCTACCGGACCGGTCAGGCCTCACCGGTCGACGCACTTGAACAGGTCCTTCATCGCACCGAGCGGCTCAATCCCTCGCTCAATGCCTTCTGCCTCATCGACGCCGAGTCCGGCTTGAACGCCGCACGCACGAGCGAGCAGAGGTGGGTCAACCACCGCCGCGATGGGTCGCCCGTTGGCGATCTCGAAGGTGTGCCCGCCACGATCAAGGACGTCCTCACCACCGAGGGCTGGCCGACGCTACGGGGCAGCCGTGCGATTGATCCGAATCAGGACTGGGATGAGGACGCACCCTGCACGGCACGCATCCGCGAAGCCGGTGCGGTGATCTTCGGCAAGACGACGACACCGGAGTTCGGCTGCAAGGCCGAGACGAACTCACCCCTCACCGGTATCACGCGAAATCCTTGGGATACGACCAAGACACCGGGCGGTTCGTCCGGTGGCACGGCCGCCGCCGTCGCCGCGGGCCTCGGACCAATCAGCATGGGCACCGACGGCGCCGGCAGCGTGCGCATCCCCGCGGCCTTCTGCGGCAATGTCGGCATGAAGGCCAGCTTTGGCCGCGTGCCGGCCTTCCCGCTCTCCCCGTTCGGATCGGTAGCCCATGTCGGTCCGCACACCATGAGCGTCACCGACTGCGCGCTCCTGATGAACGTCGTCACCCGTCCCGATCCGCGTGACTGGACTTCGCTGCCGTACGCCGGTACGGACTATCTCGACGGATTCGACGACGGCATCGCCGGATTGCGCGTCGCCTACTCACCCACGCTGGGATACGCCGATGTCGATCCCGAGGTCGCCACAATCGTCGACGCCGCCGTGCACGAACTCGAATCCCTCGGCGCAATCGTCGAGCAGGTCGACCCAGGCTTTGAGGACCCACTCGACATCTCGACCGGTCTGTGGTTCGTCTCGTCCAAGACCGTCTACGACGCGCTCGGCCCAGAGGGTCAGGCGGTCACCGATCCGGACTTCGCGGCCCAAGCCGAGCAGGGTGCGGAGTTCAGCGCCCAGGACATCCAGCGACTCATCGGCAAGCGCAATGCCCTCGGCACTCACATGCGGCTCTTCATGACCCGCTACGACCTGCTGGTCACCCCGTCGGTCGCCATCCCCGCCTTCGACGCGCGACCGGCGGGCGCCGTCCCGATGACCCCGGAGTCCATGCTCTCGTGGACGCCGTTCAGTTATCCGTTCAATCTCACCCAGCAGCCGGCGATTACTGTGCCGTGCGGACTCACGTCGGCGGGACTCCCCGTCGGCCTACAAATCGTCGGAGCAGCGTACGCTGACGCGCTCGTCCTGCGCGCCGCCCGCGCCTACGAGACGCCACATCCCGCTCCCCGACCGACG
>Ga0075460_10000067_pt1 | contig 32698 bp, 52 predicted proteins | sample DEB08_DNA_3_FD_77580 | JGI IMG/M metagenome (GOLD analysis project Ga0075460, IMG submission 77580) | Aqueous microbial communities from the Delaware River and Bay under freshwater to marine salinity gradient to study organic matter... | ecosystem: Environmental > Aquatic > Marine > Coastal ...
ATCAGATAAGCCTCCGCCCAGCCGTTCATCGATCAGACGACCGCACCCGATAGTCCAGTAAGACCTCGTGTCCTGATAGGCGTGTTTTACAACACCCTCATGCAATTTTATCAGTTCTATCAGCTTGGTCATCATCAAACTCCTTCTGGATAAGTTTGCTGGCGGTAACCCCCAGCTTATAGAGCGCAGATGTCATCGGATTGTCGCTGGCCTTATATCCCCTGCCAGTAAGAAAGACCTCAACAGGTTCATTCGTGTGCGGGTGATAGCTGACCGTTACAACCATGCCCTCGCCGATCTCTTCAGATATGCATGGTCTCCGATTTGGTAATGCGCTCATTCAAAATCTCCATTGTCTCGTGAAGGGTTCTAGACTCCAGTTTGGGGTCGTCAAAAAAGTCGCCGTTACGCGACATAGTCACTTGTTTTAAGTTTTCGATGGGAATGAAAAATGCTCTGCGGTGGGGAATGCTGACGCAGGCGACAAAGTCGTAGTCAGCAATGGTGGGGATGCGTTTGTTGCCCCCGATGCCGAAGTGCCATTGCATCCGGTTCGGGCGGTCGGAGTGATATGATGAAGCCTTGACCTGACAGCGCCACATCTTTTGACCACGAGTGGCGATGATGTCAAAGCCCGCTTGTTGGCAAATGACCGTTTGATACTGGTGCATCTCCAGAATTGCGGCGGCGAGGTACTCCCCGATCCGCCCAACAACGATGGCGCTCATGTTATCTAGGCAGGAAGCCTATAACCATAGCGACCTTTGCGCCTATAGCACCAATAAGGCCAGCGAAGCCTGCGACCAGCATGAGCGTTTTCCAGCCGCCTTTTGCCTGCAATGCAAGTTCATGCAACTGCTTCAATGTGTCTCTTGTTTCAGACATTTCGCGCTCCAAAGTGCGCAGTCTGCTGGACATCTCACCAAGCTCTCTTTCAACGCTCATATCAATATCTCGCCGCATACGCGACCATCAAAACAATCAGTCCGACTCCAAGTGCAATTGCAAGGGCGATGAATAACGCCGTCTTAATTGCCTGCTCAATCTCGTGCTGTTTTGCCGCCGCTTGAATTTTCGCTTTACGTTGCGCCTCTTTTTGGTCGCGCAATGCCTGATTATGGTGGTCAATAATCTCCTGCCATGTTGACTTTTGATCAGCCGCTTTAGGCCACCGCATATTGATCATTGTGGCGATCTGTTGCATTTCCTCTTGTAGCCGCTTTGACTCAAGAACGACATCAATGCTTGAGCGAATGCTTATGTCGCCGACACCAGCCTGCTTGTTGCGTTCTTCGTTGAGCTTTTTTTGGGCTGAGAAAAGGGTGGCAATCTGGTCGCCAATTTCGGCAACCGACTGAACATCGTTAATGCGGGATTTGATGAAGCCAATGGCGTTTGAGGCCGCAGTGACTGCGGCGATAGCTGTGGTGATTGGCTCCATAAATCATCACTCAGATGGGGCTGGGTATTGAGCCTTAATCTCAGCGACATGGGCTTGCCATGCCTCTAGGCCGTTCTCAGTGATGTATTCAAGCTGGCTTATGGGCGACCCATAAGCCTCAGCCCGATTTTGCAGATACTCAGGAAGTGACTCGTCTGGGTTGTCCACAATAGGCTGGTCGCCCACCTCTTGAACGTCATCAGCCATTTTTGCGGCTGTGCGGGTCTGCCCGACAACCGCATGAGATGGCGCAGTGCCAGACTTTGGCGCAAACTGAAAGGCAAGGTCATCGATCTCTGCTTCAGTCATTTCCGCCGATAGAGCGACTTCAGCGTAGCTGTTGTCTGCGTAGCGAAAGGTAGCTAGACCATTTTCAATTTTTTCTATTGTGTAATCCATTTTTTCACCATTTTTTGAGTGGACAAGTTGACGATTTAATTTTGACCTTTATCGGCATAATACAGCCGCATTTTTTGCATTGAGAGATGACTTTGCGGAACCACTCACAATTTTTGCAGACCTCAAGGCGTTTTTCTGGGGTCATTTTTTACCTCTATATATCTTGGATGCACTCGCTTCTAAAAGCTCCAGCGTCATACAATTAGACTTGACCACCAGTGATTGTGCCGTTGTTGGTTACTGTGGCAAAAGATGTGCCTCTGATGGCTTTGCCTGCCGCACCAGCAGACCCCGCCGCCGCACCAGCCGCACCATTTGTGCGGTTTCCATTTGCACCATTCGCGCCGTTTGCGCCTGAACCGCCGTTTGAGCCGTAGCCGCCACCGTTTCCACCTGTGCCGCCTGTGCCGCCTGTGCCAGCGTTCGTGCCGCCATTGGCGCCTGTCGCACCTCCAGCGCCATTGGTCACTGTCTGGTTATACCCAGCGCCGACACCGCCGTTTCCGCCAGCCCCGCCAGCGCCGCCGTTCGTATTTGTGGTAGATGAGCAAGCACAAGTGTAATAGTAGCGCATCCCATTGCCGCTGTTGCAGGACGTTGATGCATAACACTGTGTTCTGCTACATGAACCGCAACTTGTTCCGGATTGAGAACACCCAACTGAATATGGCCCACACCAAGTATATTGTGTGCTTGATGTGCTTGTATAACTGCCGCCGCCACCAGTGCCGCCTGTGCCACCTTTTGCCCCGCCGCCACCGCCAGCCAAAATCGAGCCGTTGTTGACTAGTGTGCAAGTAACGAATGCCTCAAAAGCATCCCCGCCAGACCCGCCATTAGCCGCACCGCCAGCCCCGACCAAAGTGCCGTTATTGGTAACTGTAATGGTGCCAAGACCGCCAGTTGAAATCTCAAGAGCTTCCTCTGATGCGCTTGTGCCGCCTAAAGTGACGCCTGAATTGATGATGATGTCCTTCGGATAATCAACGCCCCAATCAGTGCCAAACAGTGCCGATGCGTTCTGGTCTGTCGCCCCGCTTGTAAAGGTAAAGCGAAACCCTCTAGCTTGTGAGCGAAAGTTGGTGAAATTGATAGTGCCGGATGCAGGAACCCCAGCCGACAGATTTGTGGCGGTGTTGTTGGCGGCAAGCGCTCTGACATAGCCTGATGCCGCCCCACGATAAAAGTCTGAAAAGCTGACAGCACCAGAGGCGCTGTATTCGGTGCGCAAATCCGAAAAGCTGACTGCGCCGGATGCCGCTATTGCCATGATGACCTCTTATATTGTGCCGAATGCTGTGACATCATCAATAGATGTGATGTGTCCATCTGAAGCAACCTTTACGACATTGGTGCCGGAATAGCTGACGACCAGATTATTTGATGCGTCCTCAGTGATTTTCCAGTTGCCGATTTTCAGAGTTGTGAACCCATCAGTCCCCTGCTCCGCATTTTTAAGGATAGTCATTAATCCCCTGATCGCGTTATTAACGTCAGAGGGGTTCATTTGGTTCTCTCTTAGCTCCACACCTGTTACGTCAACATTTGACGATGCGGTGGCTGACATTGCGTTGAGGGTATTGATTGGCATTTTTTATGCTCCTAATTAGTCAGTTAAAAGGCCGGATGATGCACCAGTGCCTCCGCCAATTCTGGCTCCAAGCTGTGCGCTTTTTCTCAGACGGTTTTTCTCACTTTTGCGAAGGTTTGCGAGTCTGCGCAAAACATCACGCTGACTGCCAAGATTGGTGTCGAAAAGGTCACGAGCTACGTTTGCCCCGATCTTTGTCCCAAGACCACCGCCACGAGTTACGACATCACGCCCAACAGCGCCAATATTGCCTGAAAGGAGGTTCGTGAATAGTTCCGCATCGCGCACAACGTCCTTTGCATCCTCCTGAACAAAAGCGGTCTTGGAGTTTGCTGATGGCTTGATGCGGCTTCTGGTGACTTCCTGATTGAGGCGCTGAGTCATCCGCTTTTCAAAATCAGCAAATGACTTAGCATCAGGGAAGGCCTCACGAAGCAGGCCTCTGAACCTGTCTTTGCCAAACAAGTCCTGTGCGCTGTTTGCAAGGTCGCGCTGATTTGAAACCCTGTCGCGTATTGCCTGTGCCACACCGATGCGGAAGGCCTCACGCTCTGACTCGCTCATGTTCTTGACGATTGGCTTTAGATCATTGGAAGTGCCTTTGAAAATGCTCTTGCCGACATCGATGGCGTCCCGAAGTGCGGCGTCACCAGCAAATCTCTGGGTTGCCACTTCATAATCTTTGTTCTCATCAAAAAGGCGCTGTCTGAAACCTTGACGCATATTTGTGAGTTTGCCTTGCTCAACATTCGACAAGGAGCCTTTACGCTTGCCTGTGTCAATTGCGGCATCCATGCCCATTTTAAGGTAGTGAGCCTGTTGCATGGTTAGGTCTGGAGACACCACTTTACCCTGCTTTTCGTATGCTTTGAAAAGCATCTCCATTGGAGCTTCATCGGTTTTAAACCCGACCTCTTTTCCAAACTTTGTCTGAGATAACGTTTTGACAGTATTTGACGGCACGAGTCTTTGAGTCACTCTTGGTGTCGCTCCATCCATCACAATGTCATCAACATATCGGCCTCCGACCGTATCACTTCCAAACTTCCTAAGTAGTTCGGCGGCTTCGTCTGCATTTGAGGCTGGAAACTTCTCGCCAGCTTTATTAATAAAAATCAGCTTGCCATTTTCTGCGTCTACAAATTGGAGCCTTTTCATTGGGTTTTGGATGACCTCAAGAGGCGGTAAGTCCACACCGTCATATGATGCGAGTTTCTTTGCTTTTTTGTAGGCCTGCGCAAATCCATCATTACCAGCAAATTCGGCAATCTTGTCGATTGCTATAGTCCGGTCGGCACCATCGGCTTGGAAGGCTTTTTTGTAATCACCAACCGCATTATCTGACTGCCGTTTAATGATCTCCTCAGTTGCCTGAGTTGCGGATTTGCCAGATGCGAGGTTGCCCATGACATCATCAGCGATCTCAAAGCCTGACTTTGCCTGACGTGTGTCGAGGGCTTCTTCCGCCAGCGTCCTTGCCTTGCCAGAAACGGCAGTTGCGCCCTGCGCCAATCCTCTCACGCTCTCGCCGCCCACATCAGCAATCATTGTGTCGCTCACACCATCACGCTGTGCCTGCTTTAAACGAGCCAAAGCCTGTGTTGGGGACATTCCTTCTTGTTGCATTTTTTGCAGTATCTTTAGGTCTGCCGCACGTTGTGTTCCAGCCTCACCCAAAGTGTCTGTTGCGGCTCTCAAACGGTTCACACCGCCTTTGATGGCTCCGCCTGCGGCTGGCAATGCCGCACCAAAAACCCCGCCACCGGCTGTGCCGATAGCGGCGTTGGTCAATCTGTTTTCTAAAGTGTCCCGACCTGATCCAAAACCAGCAACTCCGCCGATGCCAGCACCACTAAGCGCGCCAGCCTTAATTGCTCCCATTGTGCCACGCGCCGCCGCACCAAGCGCCGCACGTCCAGCGCCAGCATAACCAGTCAGCAAACCGCCACCAAGCTCCATAGCGAGAGCTTTGCCGAAGTTGTCTTTGCGATAGTCGTCCATTTCGCCTCTGATCCGGTTTACAGCGTCACTGTAGGACTCGTCAGAGAATGCGGACGTCAGGCCAGCTTCGATTTCATCACCAAAGCCAAGCGCCAAACCCTGCCCCAAAGCAAAGCGTCCAACGTCTTTGAGCGTTGTACCTTTTTCCTCTCTCTTTGCTGGGTTTCTTGACGAGACTCCAAGATCGCGCTCAATGCGGCGGATCACCCTTTGTTGGCCTGCGGCATCCAGATCATTGAAGGTATCGTCAACTTTGACCTTTTTGCCGCCGATGTTGAGTGTGGTTGCCATTAGTCATCATCCTCCACAATCGAGTAACCGACACCATCGGCTGTTGCTCCGGCTCCGAAATCATAGGGGTCTAGTTTTTTCTCTTTGCGACGGTTTTGAATTTTTGCCTGATAACGTTTGATGGTGCGCTGTTGCACCTCACGCAATTTCTCCATCGCCTGCCTTACAGACTCAGTGTCGTTCCGGTCTTTTGCATCGACAATTTCTTTAATTGCACGTTTCGCATCACCGTCAGTCTGAACACCCTTTGCCATCCGGAGAAGCTCATTGCTTAATCTCTGGATATATGTGTCGAACCGTCGGCTGTTTCTGGCCTCCGCTTTTGCGCTATCAGACAGAAATGGGTTGAGACCCAATGTTGCGTCACCCATTGAGTCGAATGCGCCAAACTCAAGGTCAACATCACCAGTCTCAGGGTCAGGCGTCATCATATCCAAAAACTCGTCCGTATCAGACAAAAGGTCGGTGGTTGCATAGATGTTATCTAGCTCCTCAGTCTGGGCTTCTATCTGCTTGTCAGACAAATTGATGTTCTTAGTTTGCTTCCTGATAGCCTGCTCTTTTAGGAAATCGGTAACTTCAGTGTTCTGGACAATTTTGCTTTCACCAGTGACCGGATCAGTTACGCGAGTAAACGCACCATTAGCATAATCGGTCATGATAGGGCGCTTCGCCGCCGCTTCCATCTGGGCGGCTTGAGCTTCTTTATATCGGTCGGTTATCGCTTGGCTTGCCCTAGCCTGCTCCGCCGCATTTTCAGCGTCATATGCGCCCATCCCTGCAGAGTACGCTCGTGCAAGGGACTGGCCTAGTGATGGCGCTGGCTGACCTTTGACAGGGCCACCTGAGTCCAAAAGCGAAGCCGCCGCAGACATGATACCACGCCCCTTAGCGCTGTTGATGTCGTCTGCAAGGAGGTTGCCTAGCAAGCCGCCCTGTGAAGCCATCTGGGTCGATTGAGGGGTGATTAAATTGGCTTTTGGCATCGCAGTAACAAAGTCCGGCGCGCCCATAGGGGCGGGGGCTGGCTTTGGAAAGTTCTGCATCTGTGGTTTGCTTTGAGGCATGACTGATGGCATCGGCATCGTTGGCGTTGCCATCATTGGCCTACCCTGCGGTGATGATGCGGCTCCGGCTGGCATTGTCAGCGGTGTAAAACCTAACATAGCCGCCTGAGACGGTTTCCTGCGTGGTAAAACTCTTGGCATATATGGGTTCGCTGGTGTCGGTAGGCCCATGAAAGCTGATATATCTAGTGCCATTATTGCCTCCTTACAACAGACCCAAAAGGCCACCGCCAATCGCGCCGTACATTGGGTTAAAACCGGCGGCGCTTGCTAGTTGCGCGCCACCTAATGCACCGCCCAGAGCAGACGAGGCTGAGTTTTTATAGACAGGCTCAACGGTGTTACTTCCAACAGTGCCGCCACCAACAAGCGCCATGTAATCTTTGAGGTTTTGCATCGGCTGATTTTGCTCAAAGTTGAACCGATTGATGTTATCTTGCAGTTCAGCCTGCGCCAGACCCTCTCTGGCCTCGCCCACGCCTGTAAGGAGTTTTTCATCCATAAGAGCCGCTTGGGGCGCTTGAGCCAGTGCGTCTTGCTGTGCTTTATAAGCCATCGGTGCAAGGGCTGATGCCAGAGCTTGCTGGTTTGCCCCTGAGCCATATCTGCCAGACTTGGCAAACTGGCTTGTCACCTGATCAATCGCAGGCTTAAAGGCGGCTGAAAGGAGGGGGTTTGTCCCCATCAGGTTTTGCTGGACAATCCCCTGCGCTTGCGCCGTCATGCTGTTAGGGTCTAGCGCCTCGTTCTTGATACCTTCCAGCGCCATCTCTGTTTCAGGCGAAAACCCAACAACAGTAGACTCTGGGTAGTAGTTTGGCTTGCCATCCTTATACAGATTTTTTGCCTCGCTAAGACCAAACTCTAAGAATGGTTTTGCATATGATGGTGGCTCAACCTGTGTGTTGACAGTTTGTGAACCGCCTCCGCCTCCGCCTTTGCTCATGTTAGATATCCTTTACCATTATAGTAGATGTAGGCTTGTAGCCATTGAGAGCGCGAACCCAACCTTTGCGCCCGAAGATTTCAACACCCTGACAGCCCCATTGCTCAGACCATTTTATGATCTTGGGTTCTGCCTCAGTCAGTGTTTCTAGATTTCCGCCAGCCAGCCAAAACCGAAGAACGGTCTTTTTTGGGTACCGGATTATTTCAGTGACAATCGCCGCATCATCGAAAGCCCAGAATTGAGCCTCGCCTGATAAAACGATTTTTAGGACATCATCCAGATCATGAGTCCCATGTGCGTGGGCAAGGGCGGCTTCTATATACTCGCCGCACCGTTTCCACTCATCCAATGACGATGTATTCAAATGTCCGATCCGTCTGCGTGTTAGAAGCATGAGTGATCGTGAAAGTCTGCTTGCTTCGACTGGATACATAAAAACCTCCAGCCGCCTGCTCTGCCGCCGCATTTGATGTGGTAGGCATGAATAAAATCACACTGTCCGAACCAGCCCTGTTTTCTGTGACCACAGTCGAAGTCGCGCTTGCAGTCAAAGTGACGCTACCTGTCGCGTTGAGTTTCCCCTCTAAAATCTGGTTAACAACGAGAGCGATCTCGCGCCCATCTTCGGCGACAGCCGGAAGCCGTCTGTAATTAGCGTCTGCCAAGTGGTCTGCCCTCAACGTCAATGGCAAACGCCTTTTGCCAGTTATCACTCAACTCCATCTTGAACCGATGGAACCTTGCCTGCACACGATGTTCGCAAAAACCCTCGTCCGTTAACGCCGAAGCTGTGCTGTAAACAACAGGATCATCCTGCCTGTCGCGCGACCCTATTGAAACAGTGACTGAGCCAGTGCCGCTTATTTCAAACGCTGGGACGGTTCTTGTGACAACGGTGTGCCGATCCTTTGTGAGAGAAAACTCCGCAGTCTCAATCGTTGCGTTCAAAACACTGCCACTGAAGGCCTGTATCTTTGAGTTAAGCGCCCCGCCAAACAGGAAACTGCCGCCTTTATAAATCACGTCCAGCAGGCCAGTGATGGAGTCCATGTCGATGTTGATATTGTCCAGCCCCTCCATTGAAAGGCCAGTTGTGAAAAACGGTGCTATCAACTCAGCTTGAACGTGCGCTATCGACCAACGCGCAAGGACGTAATTATAAATGATGATTTTATCAGGCTCACCATCGGTCGAGTCATTTGAGACATATGACCAACAAACGATCTGATTGATTGGATCGACCGCCGCTGACATTTTGTCAGTTTTAGAATTGTCGACATCGTTCATCCACCAACGGTTCACTTTTTCTGAACCGATGGGGATTGAGGCTCTCCCATCAAAAGAAAAGAAACCGTCATCAGATATAAAGAACGTGGTCTTGCCAATGTTCGTCACTGAGTTTTTATATTTACAGCCACGAGATGTCTCGACCAGATCAATCTGGTAAATCAAAGGAGTGCCAACATACTGCGCAATCGCAATGCCACGCTCCATTAAAATCGTGGCATACTCCCCACCAACGAGTCCGGTTATCGCACCACTATCGCCGCCGAAGATGTCCTGAAAATCAGACTGGTCTGTTCCTGTAGTCCAGCTTGTTTCATCATTGATCCCCGACCAGCGTGTGCGATAGGGGATTTTCCCGCTACCTTCATCAATCGAGGCAGTCCACACCTGATCTCGCACTACAGCAATAAAGTCCGCCTTTGGCGCTGACGCACTCAAATCACTAAAAGCTGAGTCAACACCTAGCTGGTATTTTTGCAGTTCCTCTCCAGTTCCTCCTGCCACCAGCACTTTGTCTCCAAATTGGACAAAGCGCCAACGATCTGAACCGCCCAGCGCATATCCGCCAGACTTTGAGCTGTCGACCAGATTATTATTTGATGAATTGTATTTGTAGAGCTTTGAAGCGTCTCCGGCAAAAAGCGTCACCACTCCGGTGTTGTCCTTGCCAGCAAATATGCCTTTTACCGCACTACTCGCCGCATTGCTAATAGGCTCAAGGCTGTGCATTGCACGATAACCTCTCGCCATCGGTATTACGTTGTCAGCAACAGTCACGCCCTTGCTATTCAGCGCAGGCTGATCTGGCGTCCATTCACCCAATTCGATCATTGTATAAACCACACTCCAGAGGTGTCCGGCACCACTGTCCAATCTTCACCCAAAATCGCACCTGAAGCAGTTGCAGTCGCCGCTGTGTCTATCCCAGCAGACCCCTCAAAATTCAGGGTTGCATTTGGCCTGTCTGCGGTCGCTGTGGCGGTTGTAGTGACAGTTGAGCCAACATTGACCACATAGTTGAAGTCAGGCAAAGGGGAGTAGTTGATCACAGAGGTTGCGGCTGAACCAGTGAACGCCTGAATGTGCGTGATGGTTGCTGTTGCGCTTGTGTTTACAGCCGCCGCATCACTCAAAAGCCTCAAAGCAATGGCAGAGGCGGAGACAGCCCCAGCCGTTGTCGCAGACGCTGTAAAGCCCTTCATATGTGTCGCACTCGCAGAAAATGTCACCGCTGTTGCCGCAGAGCCTGAAAAGGCTTTTGCCTTTGTTGGCTCATCAGCTTGAGCAGTTGCAGATGTTGCCGCCGATCCTGTGGCCTGATGAACCACAAGGGCATCTAGAGCGTCCATCGTCCCATAGGAATTGATGGCGTCTAGGTTGCCCCATGCGCTCAGTTCATCCAGAGTTGCCATATAATTTAGGCCGCAGTCAGAGTCAGCGATGATGAGGCGACTTTTAAGATGTCACCCACAGCAATCGTTTTGGCTGTGTCAAACGAACCATGGAAAAGCTGATTGCCGCCTGTTGATGCGTCATAGATAGCCCAATGAGAAACGCTACCCCAGCTTGAGCCAGTCGCCGCTGGAAACTCGACAGCCGCATTGTTTGAAATAGACCCGCTTGCCGCAGATGCGAATGTGATGGCTTGACGCGTATAGCCATTGCCAGAGAGTTCTGTGCCTGAGTCATCGTCATTCATTGAGCCTGTCGAGAGGCCAAGATAGATGGCAGATGGGGCAGTTGTTGATGTTGTGCCAGTAAAATGATCCAAAAAGGCATTTTCTAGATAATCGCTCATAGCGCTCATAGCTTATACTCCAGAGTTTTGTTGTTGATAGATAGACTGAATTCTGAGACTCCCAGAACCATACTGAGAACGATCCTCGTCACGTTTTACTTCTTCAATGGCTCTAGAAAATTTCTGGTCATAGACCTGCGCCCTCTGCTCATCCATCAAATAGGTATAGGCCTCAACAAGCGCACCCGATAAATAGCAGTCGGGGTGACGAGACAGGATATTGTTGGTCGACACTGTCGCAGATAAAGACTGGATGTCGCCGACATAGACAATCTCAGCCTCATATGCGCTGTCCGGCACAGGACGCAATTTCAACTCATCCCCGATGATGCTGAAGGCCTCCGGCTTGCCATGTCCGGTCGATGAATGGTCGGTGTCCATTTGCGATGGGGACTTATACTGCAGAACCGTCAAAGGCGATGTGTTCAGTTTGACTTCCCTGATTTCGCGCATATCGACAGGGAGCGATATATACTCATTGCCAGCCGTCAGTGTTGCCTTCGCTCTTTTTTCTTGGGAGCGTGTCTCAAGCTCACGAGACATACGCGCCTCTGCCAGTTTAATAAAATCTGGGATTTGTTGCCCCAAGTCCGTCCTAGCGAGAAAATTTGCGATGGCGGTCTGAAGGTCTGCGTAGGTGGAAATCGCCACTAGATATGTCCTCCGCCTGTCCTAAAAAATCGGTTATCATAATCATTGAGCCATTTGCGCCACTCTTTCGGGTTGTCTTTTGGCTCACCAAATTTTTCTTTTAATTGCATATAAAGCGCCGCCGGAACGTCAGCGACCTGTTGCCAATGTTTCTGCGTGTTGCCCAGAAGGTTGCCTTTCTGCCACGCATCTCTTTGCGCCTTGTTGCGCTCCAATACCTGCTTGACGTGTTGCTTCTGCTCAATAGTCCAGCCGCCATCAGGGTTTTCATGTAGCCACACCTCAGTCCCTCTTGAGATGTCTTTATTGATTAATCTTTTGTCCATATGCCCCTCAAATAAGAAAAGGGGGCTAAAAGCCCCCCTTTCAGGTTTGTTATGTAGAACGTTTATGAACCGTCCAAATCGAGGATCATGCCATGGGCTTTTGGTGCCTTAACGACAGTCGCCCATTCAGTCACAATCTGGATTTTCTCAGCGTCACCTGTGGCACCGATTTCGTTCTCTGCGAAGTTGCGACCAGCGATGGTTGACAACTCTACATAGTTTGGATCGATGACGAACAGGCGGTCGTTGCCCATAAATCTGGAAGGCGTAATCGACAATTGCCCGAAGTCATTGAGGTAGACACTCACAGAACCTACAAAGGCGGGTGCAGTTGAGGCTGTGGTGTTCACTTGGTTTGTTACCAAGTTTGTGCCTGCCTGAGCCAAATCGGAGATATTGCTACGATTGACCGCTGAACATACCAAAAGTTCTGGTGAACCTCCGTCTTGCCATGCGTCCTGTACAGCATCGTCTATCAATGCAAGGGTCAAGGCACGATCTGTACCGTTAGTAGGCGTATCTGTGCCGTCACCAGTTGCGAATGCACCTGATGCGCCCACAGAACCATTTGTGATCCATGAAGTCAAAGATGCTGACTGGCGAGTACCTGAAGCAACACGAGCCTGATCGGTGTTACCAATCATGTGTTCGATGTCGCGTCTTAGCTCTAAGCCTTTTAACACTTTCTGATAAGCGACCTCACGATCACGACCTGCTTTTGCCACTGCATCCAAGGTTTTAGAGATAATTACGCCCTTTTGTGCGATGGCGTGGTAGTTGCCAAGACGTGCGGTGGCTGTTACGCCAGTGTCCGCCATATCCGCCCCTTCTGCGACCGCATTGACGGCGGCAGTTGAAAGTTCTTGAACTTGCCACTCGACAAAAACACCATTGCTGGTGGTCTTAGACATGGTTGAAAAAATGGGTGTCTCGTCTGAGTCCACTTTATAAATTACGTCGGCTAAAAGCTCCTTCTCGCCGACAGCAGTTGCTGTAGTAAATGTGGCCATAATCGGCCTCCTTTCATTAACCTAAGAGTAAATCAACGGCGGCATTAATGCTCCGTTCCTGTCCAAGGCGCTGAGACAATTGTCGTCTGCGCCTCGTTTGACTTTCGCCCTTAGAGCGTGGAGTACCAGCTTTTGCCATTTTCGGTGCTTTGCGCACCTTCTTCTTTGCGGCATCTGTCTGCTTGTTCAGCTTAGACAATCGCCACGAGTCATAGAGCGCTCTCACCGCACGATGGTCAGATGCGACCTGTATTTCTTCGGGGGTGTAGCCCAGAGTCTTGGCGTAGGCGATGACCTCTTTGCGCTCATCCATCATCGTCTTTTCATCACGCCATGCCGGAATTGCGTCCAGCATCTTCTCTTTCTCTTTGACCAAATGTTCCTGAAATGCGACCTGACGTTCAGCGGCTTGTTGTTGCCGGATGCTGTGATTTTGCTCTTCAACAGCCTGAAGTGTTGCCTTGTTGTCATTCCAGATTTGAACGGCTCTGGTGTAGTCCTTCGCGTCTAACTCGTCATACAATCTGTCCCAATCAGGCTCTTTCGCCGTTACGGACTGCAGATGGTTTCTGAGTAGCTCTAGTCCCTGCCCATACTCGTCTCGCTTTTGACGTGCATCAGCGATCTCCGCTTCAGCCGCTTTGTTCTTTTCAGCGAGTTCTTGCATACGCTTCGTGAACGTTCCCTGCATCATGAACCCAGACTTCAGAGTATCAAGGTCTACCTCCATCGTCTTACCGTCCACCTTGACGGTATACAATTCAGGCTCCTCTTCCTCTTCATCTTCGGCTTCATCATCAGAGTCGTCTGCCTCGTCATCTTCTTCGGCATCGAAATCATCGTCCTCAGCTTCGACATCACCTGTCTCTGCATCAGCTTCAATTTCGGCCTCATCGGTTTCGGAGGGTTGAGCTTGATCTTCGTCAAGCTCTGCCGCCGCAGTCTCCTCTTGGTTATCCGCCGGAGGCGGGTCTAGGAGTTGCGACACTGCATCATTAAAACTAAAATCATTTGAGGCGCTGGTTTCCTGCGTGGAATTGTCAGCCATGTTTATCACCTATTTTTCTGTTGTTGCTCCAAGTTCATCTTTGCAATCTTGCCATCAACGATGACGCTGGCGATTTGTTGCCGGATCGCGTCAAGGGCTGTGCAAAGACTGTAAATGCGCTCACGAGCCTCAGTGTCATTTACTGAGGTTGCTCTCCAAGTGCGCATAAATTCATCATCGAGCTTTTCAAAGACCTCTCGCAAAAGAGGGTCGTTCAGCAACCGTTCAGCGTGAGCCGCACGTTCTTGCTGGGTTCTTAATTTCTCTTCGCTCATGTAAGAAGCCCACTATTCGGTGTGGGTACAAAACCTGTTATGTCCATCTTCTTCTTGTAGATGGCAGGGTTGTAAGCGAAGGTATCAATGAAAGCGTTGTTCATATTTGTGAAACGCTGTGGGTCTGGATCAAACTGGCTTGGATTGTCCAAGATGGTCGGACGATAATATTTCAGCGAGTCATCGCCAAAGTTGCCACCAGTATTGGTGTCACCATCCGATGATCCTGTGTCTAAGCGACAAGCCTGCAAGTCATCATCAAAAATATAGCCATCGGCGCAAACGCCTGTCAGCGGGTTTGGCTCAGTAATTTGTGGCCTTTCACCGCCGCCCTCTTCAGACCCTAAATTGACGTCATTAGGGTCGCGCCCAAACTGTAAGTTACCATTATCATCAGAAATGCCGACCACATTTCCAAAAGAGTCAGTGATAGCGTTCTGTTGAGCCGCAACAAGGTCGCTGACTGATGGGTTAAAATCATCAAGCCCATAATCATCGAAGCCAAATGCTTGAGACATACTCAAGTCTTTACCCAAAAGCCCCATCGTCAGATTCGAAATGTTTTGTTGTGCGATTTTGGAAAGCATACTTGGCAACTTTGAAACTACTTTTTGGCGCTTGGACAGGTCATAAAGTTGCTTATTTAGGTCTTGTAAAGCCTGTATGTCTTTGGATCGGCTGTTTGCAACGGCTTGCGCGAACTCATTGCCATCAGAGAGCGCCGCATCAATAGCCTGATCTTGTGACATTCCAGCGTAACTATCGTCGCCGAATTGCGCTTGAGACTGGCCCGGCGATATGCCCAAATCATTGTAGCCTTTAGCACCGGTGGCATTGCCGACCCCACCGCCCATGCTGCGACCGCCAGCGGTGTCGCTGTTATTGCCTCCAGTACCAGACCAGCCGCCGCCCATATTGGCATCTGCAAAAGCCGGTACGCCATTAACCATTTCGCCGGTGCCGCCAAGCGACATTAGCAAGCCTTCTTCGGCGTCATTAATGTATGCCAGTTTGTGCGGCTGGCCTCTGATTGTGGTTTTTTTGGGCGCTGTGATTTTGTTTTTCATCATTACACTCTTGGCAAGTTGGTGCTGATCTCTGCGTCAGTCATGGCCTTTGCCGCCCGAAGCTGGCTCTCAAGAGACAACTCATCACGCCGCATAAGCAGTTCAGCTTCCTGCTTTTCGCGCATAAGCTGTATTTCAGCCGCCGCCTTTTCTCTGCGTAGTTGGATGTCGGCTTCTGCTTTTTGCTGGGCGATTTGAATGTCGGCTTGGGCTTTTTGTTGCTCTAGCTGAAGCATCTGCATTTGCGGGTTAGGCTGTTGCTGTTGCTGGGCGGCTTGAGCTTTCTTTTGCTCGACCATCTGTGAGACCATTTGTGGGTCGTTAAAGAATTTCCCACTATCCTTAAAACCGCCAATCTCAGCAATTTCGCGCAATGTCGAGGCATATTGCTGGAGGCTACAAAGTGGGTTGTCTGCGCCCAGCGTTTTTAGGATTTCTTCCTGCTTTGAAGCGATCTGCGTTAAAAACGCGATTTTTTGCTCATCATCGGCAGTCCCCAGCCCAACATTTACAACGATGTCAAACTGGCTTTGCCACTCGCGTGGGTCGATAGGCACAAACTTATTACGCAGGCGAATAATCCGCTTCTCCTGCGAGTATTTGGTCGAAAGCAGTAAAATGCCTCTGAACAAGTCCTTCATGCCGCCTTCGGCAATATTGCGACAGAACGACTCAATCTTTTGGCCTGCGCCCTTGACAGTTGCCGCAACCGCAGAGGCGGTCGTGCTTTGTAGTGCGTTGGGGTCAAGCCCAGCCGATGCCGCCGAAATACCTGTCCGGTTGCTTTTGACCTCGTCCATAAACTTGAGCAAAGGCATGACTTCGCCGCCGACACCCTGTCCAGTCAATGTCTGAACCGCACCAGCGTTGCGAGTCCTGATAATTCCACCAGCAGTCCCATCCAGCAAATCATCTAAATTCACCTGACCTTCGACCGCTACCGTTCTTGGATTCACGCTCAAATATGTGGCATCCAAATACTGCCGCATCAAAACAGATTTGATCTGTTGCACGTCTTTTGTCAGATCGAAAATTGACCGCCCAATAAGACGGTGCGGCATATTGATCGGGCTGATGACCGCAAAAGGAATGTGGTCGGTCACTTCGTTTTCAAGAACGTGAGCGCCCATGTCACCAATTGATAAAATGCGGCGGCGCTCTGCAATACCATCGCCATCCGCATCCATCAGGATCACGCTGTCAAAGACTGCGACCTCCTGCTGGCTTTCATCAGCAGGCATGGTATCGGAGCCGGAGCCAATATCGCCAAAACGGACATCACGCTCTTCTTCCAACTCAACTCTTGTCGAGCCAACGTGTTCTCTGATCTCGTCCTCGTCATAGCCCATCGAAATCAACTCGCTGACCGTCATGGTCGTGCGATGGCAGACGAAACGAGCATCATCTAGAGATTTGGCTCTGCGATTAAATAAAAATTCTTCTGGCGGCACGTTTTCAATTTTAATCCGGCCTGATTTGCGGGTGACCTTGACCTTCATGTCAAAGCTCTCCGCCGCCGCAACTTCTGAACCGTCCGGCATCATAACGTTGGTGACGTTGGTGGATTGCTCAACAACCTCGACATCGGGGTTGTTCAGGATCAGCGCCAGTTCCGCATCGTTGAGGTTTTCGTAGGTTTCTTCCTCAACTGTGGTCGTGTCGTCATAGTAAAACTTTACGACCCCCAATTTGAACAAAAGAGAGTCTCTGATCCATGTGTCAATAATACGGTAGCCATCGTTGTCATGCGCGATGACATAGTTCACATAGTCGCTGGCTTGTTCAGCCGCCTCAGCGTCCTCGCCAGAGCGTGGGCTAAAGCGCACATATTTGTCCGACCCGCAAAAAACTCGCATAAGAGACGGCATAATTTGTTCGATGACATCCGACACAGTGGTGTCAACGACCTGTGATTTGCCCTCGATTTCATTCCCAAAAGGCTCCGCCAAATAGTAGTCGAGCGCCTTTATCCGGTCGGATGAATACTCATTATCGTAATTGTCGAGGCTGTCCGATATCTCACGTGAGACAATCAGGCCGATTTCCTCATCATCTAACTTTTTATTTGCCATTTACTTTCCTCGCGCGTTTTGGCTTTTTAAGCGCCTCAACGTCACACCGATCATTTGAGCGACAAAACTTAGGCGTCACACATCCAACGCAGAGCTTCATCTCTGGCTTTGCTGGCTCTTGAGGTTTTTGGGGGCGGCGTAGGGTGCGGACAATCATTTAGAACAGTGCTTGCCCGAAACGAGACGAATGCCCTTAGTTTTTCCGCCGCCTTTTTTCTTACCGTATCCCATCACTTCACCTTCCGTTTTTTGGTTTTCTTTGGCTCTGAAGTCATGCCGTAGCCATCGGTCGTCAAAACGCGAACAGGCTCAGGCTTTGCCAGCACTATTTCCTTTGAGGGGTTACGCCCTTCAAAACACTTTTCCCTTGCCAAGCATCTCGCTGGCTTCGGGCATTGATCACAAACTTGCATTTTCATGCCTTTCTTTTTTTGCGTCACCATTTCTCACGATTTGACCAGTAGGCCGCAGACATCTTGCCTTTTGCGATATTTGCGGCGTGACGCGCCTTAAATGATTTCCGGCGATTTCTCGCCGCTTCGCTCTCACCCTTCTTTTTCGGAGAACCCGACACACCCTGCTGACCGAAGCGAATAGTTTTGATTTTGTCGCCCTCTTTTGCCACCACAACATGGCTTTTGGTCGGATGGCTGGGGGTTCTTTTCGGCTTGTTGTACCCCTCAAGCCCCAACCTTGTCAGACGTGGGTCTTTTTTCTTCGACATTTTGCATAAATCTCTGTTTTTAAACGATTTTATTGCTTTTTATAATTTACTATAGGGTAACTCCATGGCTTACTGTTCACACAATAAAGGAGGACGAAAAATGAAAACCAGATATATAGTCAATTTCAAAAAAGCGGGCGAAGAAGCCAAACCAAAGATTTTTTTGGCAACTAACCTGCTTGACCTTTTTGAGCAGATTTCCGGCTGGAAGAGCGATGGTGAATGTGCGCCAGTCTATGATGACGAGATTTTATCCATCAGCGAGGCTTAGTCCTCAAAGTCCTCCAACTCAATGCTCTTAAAAAACTCCAAGAGTTCGGTGGCACTGACACCGGACTCTTTTGCCATCCAGCTAATCAGTATTATCGCCCCATGAACGATGTCAGACGACTCAGTCGGGCTGTACTTGTCGTTCATCAAACCAACCGCCGCAATCCTGAAGGTCTCAAAGGCATTTGAAATGCCCTCTTCCTCCAGCGATACGGTGACCGTCATCTCCTCGCCATCATCCGCCTTCTTTTGCTTAAAAGGCAGGATGTTGTCGTTTAGATCACCCACGATAGGTCTCTTTTTACAGGCATACGACTGTTCCATCTGCTGTGATGCCCTGCCGCAGTTGCCGCCTCGCCTGCCATTGTCAAAACGAAGGCATCCGCCGCATCTGGGCTTCGTTGGCCTCGACGTTTCATTTCGTCTTTGCTTTCGATTTTCAATTTGCCTGTCGACTGATATTTATACCGGACAGATGTAATCTCGCTTATGAGGGTCTCATCATTCGGGATTTGAACGTCCCGCCCCTCAAACCACTCTCGCGCCTTCCAAAACAACTCGTCCCTCAGCCGGACAAACTTTTCTTTGAGACTCGCGCTCTCAGAGACCGCAATCCCAATTGCAGGAAGGTCAAGCTCAGAGAGGCGGTCAGCCAAACCAGCACCAACCCCAATGCTATCAATGTAAATAGCAGTTGGACGGTCAGAATAACGAGTCGCCTCATACTCCGTCAGGATAATTCCCGCCAGTTCCATCAAATCTTTGTTTTGCCACGTCTTGATCGGCTCAAGGACAACATTGCCTTGCCTTTTGCATAGAGCCGTCCGGTCTCCACCATAGCGCGAGACATCCAGCCCCCAAACAACCTCCGTAGTTGGCGACATCTGTATGTCCCTTTTAGTCGCCGCTTCAACAAGATGTAATGGCAACAAAACATCATCCGATTGAGTAGGGAATTCACCGCTGACACGAACCCTGTAGACATTACTGTCGACACCATATTTTGCCGCCATGTCCGCAATAAAATTTTCAGAGACCGTATCGGCATCTTCGCAACTCACCGTCATGCATTTCCACATCTCCCGATGAGAGTGAAACGCATCATAGAAATAACCATCAGCCCTAGTGGGGTTCCCACAGAGCAAAACCTTAGCGTTGGGGGTACTCAAGGCACCCTCGCCAACCTGAAAGACCACATCGGGGATACCGGAGGCCTCTTCGCAAATGAACAGCATATTTTCGCTGTGAAAGCCCTGTAAGGCTTCGGGGTTTTCCCTGCGGCTGGTTCTCGCAACCGCAAAGCTATCACTCGCCCCCTTTAGACTGATTTTGTCGGTCTTAAACTCCAACAAATCTTTGAAGCCTTGGGGGAGCTTTCGCGCCCATTTGTCAATCTCAGTCCACAACACATCGTTCAACTGATGCGCTGTGTTCGCCGTTACCGCAACCTTGCAAGGGTAGTGGGTCAACAGCCACCAAAGCGTCACCCAAGCCTCAAACGCCGTTTTGCCGACTCCATGGCCGGACTTAACTGCCAGCTTTGGATGTTCCGCAATATTGCGTAGAGCCTCGCTCTGCCACTTTTGAGGCTTCGCGCCGATAACGCTCTCAACGAATAAAACAGGGTCATTCCGCAACCGCAGAATGGTGTCCTCTATCGAAGCCATAAAGCCCGCCCCAATCCCACGCGCTAGGAGGGACTAACGCGTTGCCAATCATGTAAAACTGCCGTCCTTCAGCTTGAAACAACGCCAGCTAACCGCCCTCATATCCTTTATCAATCGATCAATGTCGTTTGCCATCTCAAACGCTCTGCGCTCACAAGCCTGCCTCGTTTCCAGAGGAAAGCGCGAGTTCTCAAAGCGCATACATTGATCCGGTACGGCCAGTGAGCAGGCGATTACTATGGCTTGGAACATTATGGCCTCGTTAAAGAAGGGGGGGCAAAAGCAAGACCCGCCCCGCCCGAAAAAACAGGGGGGGGTCAAATCATATAATCGCCAAAAACTAGGCGCGATTTGTCCACACTTTGTCCACCAGCCTCGCAAACCCGCAGTACCTATAGGATACCGTCAGGCTGTTACCCTAAGCCTTAATGCAACGCCCCCTTATCCGCCCCAAAATCGGCCTCGCGCGCGCGTAGTTCGGAAGGTAGCTCTGTACTACCCTCCAGCCTCTCTTGCACACTCCTGAGCGCATCCACATAGCTTGCCTGCGCACCATGATCCACATTGATCCGATCACCAAACGCCTTCGGTGACATCCTAGCCGCAGACCATTTCAGCCCATCAATAGCCGCACGAAGCATTGCTGAGTCTTTGTATTTGCCCTGTAATCCAGCCAGAGCAACCTCTGCCACCAGTTCCCCATAATACGTCCCACGATCCTCTTTTGCCTGCTCATAAGCCTGCGCAAAGGCGCTATCGGTTTTAACCCAGCTCTCAATCGTTTTACTGCTTGGCATACCTTCTTGGCGACAAGCCTGCGCACAGCTTCTGCCATTTCGGATATAGTCGAGGAATTGTTCGACCACCTCCGGTGACTTTTTGCTGTTTGTTTTATGCGGTCGCGCCATTCTCTATCTCATCAAATGTCATTTGAAGCTCTGCTTGCACAGCCTTTTGCCCTGTAAACTCCTGCCATCGGCGGATGATCACATCAGCATATTTTGGATCAAGCTCGACAGTGCGGCAGTCACGTCCAGCCTTTTCAGCGGCAATCAGTGTTGATCCTGAGCCACCAAACAAGTCCAGCACGATCCCACCAGCCTTCGCGCTGTTGTTTATCGCTCTCTCAACCAGTTCAATCGGCTTCGTTGTTGGGTGCAAATCAGACCGCTTTGGTCTTTCCAGCGACCAAACGTCCGATTGCTTCCGGTCAGCCAGTTCGACCAGCCTTGCCGCAGAAGCGTTCCAGCCGTACCAAATCGGCTCATATTGTGTGTGGTAATCTTTGCGGCTGAGTACCAGCGTGTCCTTTGCCCAGATAATCGTGCTAGACCAATGAAACCCTGCAGTCCGCAGTGCGTCATCGATCACAGGCCACTCCTGCGCTGACATCACGCAATATATCGGCGCGCCTGCTTTGGTACACATAAACAGGCTGTTGGCGATATCGGTGCAAAACTGCGCCCAATCATCGGCCTGCATATGATCGTTCAGGATCGTGCGGTCTTTATATTTTCCATTTGCCAAATTGGAGCCATAGTTCACGTTCCATGGCGGATCGGTAAAGACCATGTCAGCCTTATCGCCGCCCATCAGGTTCTTTAATACCTCTGCATCACAGCTGTCGCCGCAAACCAGTGTATGCCGTCCCAGTGTCCAGATATCGCCAACCTTTGATACAGTCTCTTCCTGTATCTCTGGCACCTCATCGTCCTCAATCAGGCCTTCATCGACCTTCTTGCCATCCGCCAGTAAGTTGTTGATTTCATCGCCATCGAAGCCAGTTAGGTCTAAATCAAACCCTTCTTCGATCAAGTCAGCTATTTCGATAGCCAACATATCGTTGTCCCAACCAGCGTTCAGCGCCAGTTTGTTGTCGGCAATGACGTAGGCACGTTTCTGGGCATCTGAAAGTCCTGCCAAAACGATTGTTGGCACCCTGCTTTCGCCAAGACGCTGTGCGGCCTGCAAGCGCCCATGGCCTGCAATGATGCCGTTATCTTCGTCAATCAGGATCGGATTAGTCCAGCCAAACTCTTTGATACTGGCGGCAACTTGAGCCACCTGCTCATCACTGTGAGTGCGGCTGTTTCTGGCATATGGCGTGAGCGTAGTCACGTCATGCCAAACCACATCGAGGTCTCGCATCGAGTTATCTCATAAAAATTAGGGAAAAAATCTATTCTGCCAAGACCCTAACATAATCCGTCCCCCATTACAAGCATATGCGCATATTAGTTGCATAATATACCTAATAGGCATAATATGAGCATAATCACAGCAATGGAGGGAATTATGTGGTTTTATCTTAGAGAGTTAATCGCAACACTGGCGTTCTTCGGCACTTGGGCAGTCGTCTGCACCTTTTTCTTCGCAATGATGGCATGAGCATCATTCAAGTTCTTGAATGGCCTGAGCTTGGTTTCCAACCGAAAGCTGAGTGTGAATACTGCCTCCAGCTTGGAGGCGATATCGCTGGGTGCCATGAATGCGGATATAAAGGCTATCGGTCACTAACCGAAGATGAGGAGTTAGAATATGATCAAAGAGGGTGAATTATTATCAGACTTGATGAGTCTTTTTGCAAAAAAAGATGGCATCCAATCTGAAGCAGAGCGAAAAGCAACTGACATGACCATCAAAATGTCTCACGCCTTTCCATGGTATGATGGCGACCCTTTGGAAGATGAAACAAGATGGAGCGTTTTTTCAGAAAAAGTTGATGCCCTAATTGAAGAGTGTCACCAGAATGGCTGGCATAAACATCCAGATATGTTATCGGAAAAATGGGTTGAGGGTGTTCTTGCAATCGATGAGTGCCATCAAGACGAGCCATTTCTGGATAAATTAGATCAAAAGGATATCGTTCGTCATTTCTTTAACGGTGGGACACAGTTTGGTCTTGCGAGAAATATTCAAAAGCAAATGAAGCAGATAATCAGAAAAGAAGAGCAAAAGGTTATGGATCGCGCTGGAAAGCGTTTTAACGATCATTCAGATGCTTAAACGCATATTCTAGATCGTCCAAACAGACTCTCAATATTTCGGGTGCGGCCTTTGGGTTGCGTCCGTTTTTTCTGGCCCACTCAGCCGCAGATAAATCATGAAGCACCACGTCCTCAACACAGCCGAAACTCTCGCGCCCCATCCGTCTAGCAACCTTGCAGAAGTCCGCAAAGCAATCAGCCGAATATTCACTGATGTCAGTGTTACTGCTGGGCGGTGTCCATTCCATCTTGCCTGTCATCCTTTGCGCACGTCCGGCCTGCCGATATAGGCGGAGTAGTTGTTCGGCGGCGGCGTGTTGATGCGCATTAATATGTTTATGCTTCAGGTAGTAGTCGATCCAAAGCTGGTCGGTGACCCTAATACGTTTTTTCCCTGCTTGTCTGGTCTCGACCTCTTCAATCGAGTGCTTTGCCAGAAACTCTGGCGTAGGTAAAATCACGTCCTTTTTATTCATCCAGCCATCCTGCCTCTTTCGCTACGCTGACCACATCCGGCCTGTTGCGGCGATACCAGTCCGGCATGATGTCAAACTTCGATTTAAACTCCTCCTCAGTGCGTGGCATCCACCTTTGCGATACACCGAAGTTGCTTTCCTGCTTTACAGGCTGATCCTCCTCATCAGTCCAGCACCCACCATTCAGCCATGTAGTTGGGTGTTTGATATATTGAGGCTCGACCCCTTTCCGCTTTACCTGCTCCGCATAACTTTCCATTCCCTTTATCAGCACGTCAGGATCGGTTGTTTTGATCGCCTTCTGAAATGCTTTGTAAGCGTGTTGCTTCCCCACCTTTCGAGGAGAGGCTTCCCAGAAACTTTCAAACGATTTGATCATATTATTATAGTTTAATATCGTTATCTTGTTTGGGTGACTCTTCGGTGTCACCACCCCCCCGTCACCTTGGGTGTCACCACCTACCCCCGATTTTGTCACCCCCTGACACTGTGTCACCCCCTCTAGCATCGGTAGGTTGTATTTGTTTGCGCCCTTCGTTCGACCATCTTTTGGGTGCGTCCGAAGGATGCTGATAAATCCGTTTTCATCTAAAAAGGTGATTTTTCTTTGCACAGTCCTTTCGGAGCAATCCGCCACCTTAGCCAACCAGCGAACCGCAGGATATGCGTAACCCAACTCTGTGTTATATCTGTCCGCAATCCCGATCAGCACCAGCTTTGCTACGCTATCGTTGAGTTGTTGCTCAAATGCCCAAGTTACCGCCTTTATACTCATGTTAATTCCTCCAGATTTTTAAGGGCGACCTTTGGCACAAAATAGGCCTCACCATGCCCTCCGTAGTCTTTCTTCCACTCCTGTCGCTTCGCGTCAGAAGCCTTAATCCAGCCATGCACCCGATAGTTTGGAGCCTTGCCTGTGACCAAAATAAAAACCCGATCATTCGGGTCGTTTTCTCTAATCATCAACTCATAATGATGTTTTGAACGAGTGCGGATTTCCCAGCCAGTTCCGTCTAGATCACCCTTCGCTTTGAAGGTGTTGACACTCCCGCCCCAATACTTCCCCATAGCCTTTGCCACCGCAATTTCCCCGCAGGCACCTTCGATATGCACCTGCCACTCCTGTCCGGTGACCGATTTGTTGTAATCGTGGTTTATAGACATCACGTTCCGCAAAACCCCTGCGGTTGCTCCTTGCATCAACTCATATGGGGTTAGGGTGACGTTCATCATTTTTCCATCGTCTTATAGCCGTCATCGAGTCCGTTTATCTTTTGCCGCCAGTCCTTAGTACCCTTACAAGTGTTGCAAATACGGTTTCCGATGCTGAGGCTCATAAACTCCGATTGACATTTGAGGCATTTGCGGCGTTTCGCGTCCGTTTCCATAAAGTCGATGTCAAACCGCACTCCAGTGTGTTCAATCGAACACTGTTGAATAATCTCGTACCATCGCGCTGGTATCCGCCCGAAGAAGTCACTCCACTTCTTGACGCTTTCACGATCAATCTCACACCAGTTCGCTATCCGGCTGACTCCGGTTGCGATACACCCGCCACCGATGTGTCGGAACAGACTCAACATATCTTCCTCTGAATGATGTCGTCTTGGTTCCACTAAGTTCCCCCTGTGCCGCACTATATTTTCCCGCCGATCAAGTCACAGAAATCTTCGTAATCGATGACAGCCAAAGGCTTCTGGCGGTCGACCCCGATCACCAAAACATCCGCACCTTCGATGTTGTCGTAGATAAACTTAAAACCGGAGGCGCGTTTCTTCGCTTCGATTTCCCAAGTGGTGCGCCCCTGCTTGATGATTATGTCGTTTTTGAAACCAGCCGCAGAGCCGGATAAAGGCACACGATACGCCTCAAGGCCATGAGCCTTTGCGGTGTTCACAAGCTCACGCTCGAAGCGTCCGCCCTTATCCCTTGACGCTTTCCCCATCCTCGCCCCCGATGTCAAAATGGTCGATCCAGTCCTCTAAATTGACTGCGCCTTCGGTTTGCTTAAATATCTGCATCATGCGTTTCCCAGAGGGGCATGATTTCTCGTAAAGGTACTTATGAATGGTCGCTTGGCAGACACCAAGGTCAGCCGCAAAGCGTTTTTGGCTAATTCCATTCAAAACTAGATATTGTGATAATTTCATCTGTCATCCACCAGATATGTGAATAATATGCGTTAAAGGCATAATAGCATGATAATTTGGGGTGTCAATTCTTGTTCTGTTCACCTTAACTAATTTAAAACCGTCCGTTACTATACATATGCGCATAAAGGCGCATGGGCGTTGGGAGGCGCTTGGTGTGGTCATGGTTTTTAAGAACAATCTGAGAGATTTGCGGCGGCAAGCGAACCTTACGCAGGTCGAGGTTGCGGCAAGTTTAGAGTTAGGGCAGGCGGAATATAGCCGGATCGAAAGTGGCAAACGTAAAATCCACCCCCATAAAGAGCGACTCGCAGAGATACTCAAAATCCGTCTCGACAATATTGTAGAGGTCGATGCTGAGGGCGGCTCTGTTGATCGTGCGCCGTTACCTCCGCAACTGCCAGTCTATGGCTTCCCTTTGGCTTCGGGGCAGGGGTTTGATTTTACCCAGCAAATGATGTCGAAGGTCGACAGGCCGGATGAGCTTTATGGAGTCGAGGGCGCATATGCCTGCTTCTGCTTTGGGGATCGGCTCAAGCCAGTCATAAAAAACGGCGACATGGCTTTTGTTAATCCCAGCATCGAACCTAGAGATGGAGGCCTCGTAGTCGTGCGATTGGACGCAAATGGCAAGGAGCGTGGCCTGCTGGCACAGCTTGTCACTGCCTATAAAGTCGGGGCAACCGTCCAGTTTTTGGAGCCTTTTGAGGAGGTTGCGCTGGGGGCAGAGGTTAAATCTGTCGAAGCGGTGGTTATGGTAAAATATGCCTTATGATAATATTATGCGCATAATATTTGACAGGTGATATGCGCAATGGTAAAAAGGGGATATGGATTATCCCTTTTTTGCAAAGTTCCAACTTGACCCGAAATCTCTACAGGAGAGGCATGGGACAGTTGGTGGGTCGGACATAAATATATTAGCGTCCGGCGATGCTGAAAAAATAAACAACCTATATTTGCGTAAACGTGGGGAGATCGAAGCTGACGATCTGTCCACCGTTTGGCCTGTCCTGATGGGGCATATCACTGAAGAGTTAAACCTTGAGTGGTGCCAGCTTAAAAATAATCTGGAGATCACGAACCGTCAGTTGGTCATCAGGGGCAAAAAGCACCCGATCATGCGGTGTACCCTTGACGGTTCAATCAGCAAATATCGTGGCAAGCAGGCGGTCATCGATGCCAAGTTCACGATGGGCAGACCGCTTCGGGGCGAGGAGTGGGGCGATGTTATCCCAAGGCTCTGCAAACACTACAGCCCCCAGCTTCATTGGAATTCGTATTTGCTGGAGGAACACACTGGCAAAAAGTGTCCTTTTGGCCTGCTCACAATCCTGAAGGCAGGCAATGAGCCTACGCTCCACGAGATCGAAATTGACCCTAATTATCAGGCGGAATTGATAGGCCTAGCCACATATTTCATGGGCTGTGTCGATATGGGTGTGCCGCCGCAAGATATCCCTTTGAACGAAGCACCAGTGCCGCACGAGGACACTGTGCCGATTGATATGACGCAAACCCAAGCTGACCCGAAGTGGCGGCAGTGGGCGGACGTATGGGCGCAGACCGTTGGTGCGGCTGATGCCTGCAAGAAGGCTGAGACAGAAATTAAAAAACTCGTACCGAAGAATGCCAGCGTTGCGTTTGGTCATGGCATTCAGGTGAGGGTCGCAAAAAACAAATCCAAGCGCATTGAGGTGTTGAAATGAGTGAATTAGCAAAAGCACTTATCCGGTTTCACAAGGCCACCGCAGGCTTTGAGGCGGATAAGAAAGGCAATAGATCAAATTATGCATCGATTGGGGCGGTCATCAATAATGTCAAAGAGGCCTCAAAATATGGCCTGACGTTTGCCCAGCCAGTCGATTTTGACGAGCGCCACATCTTTGTGCGAACGATTGTGATGCATGAAAGCGGTGAAAAGATTGAGAGCCGCTATCCAGTCATTGTGGATGATTTCACCAATAACCAGAAGGTCGGCGGCGCGATCACATATGCGAAGCGATACGCACTAGCATCTATCTTTGGCACCGAAAAAGGGGTCGAGGATCAGGATGATGATGGCGAGATTAACGGCCTTTATCTAGACGAAATAAAGCCAGAGGTGACTCCGATCACACATACCAGCTCTGGCGAGGGCGGCTCAGAGAATGTTTCCTCCCTGAACCCTGAGCCGTCCGACCCTTTCAAACCAAAAATGAAAAAGGTTACTGAGCCGGATGTCAGGGAGATGGCGGTGAACAATCTGAAGTTTTTGGTGAAAACATCTAAGTCAGCGCAGGACGCTGTTGAGCAAATCAAACGCACCGTATCTGAGGTCAAAGACCCTGATGTCGTCAAAATGATGTATCAGGCTCTGCAACCAAAATCAGAGGCGGTGGTCAACATCTTCATTAAAAGGCAAGAGGAGCTAGAGAATGAATGAAGCAAAGCAAAGAGTGGAATACGGTAAAGACCCTTTTACCTTTTCCCTCAATGATGAAACCGCAAATAAAACGGAGGACTGGCATAACGATTGGCGAGGCAAAATCGTCATCGATGGTGTCCTTTATTATTTGAATGGCTACCGCAAAAACGACACTTGGATTGCAGGCAAGGTTGTGAAAGCGCCAGATGGCAAACAGGGATCGGCTGGTGCGGCACCTAAAAGCCAAGCCCTAGACGATGACATTCCTTTCCAACTCTGAGCAAAAGGAACACCCCTTACTCGTTATCCCAAACGATGAGGGGTGTCTCGTTGTTGTTGGCACAGTCGAGGCGCAAATCCTGATGACCAAAAAACAGATGTTTGAAAAGGGCATGGAGTTTTTGCGCCGTTCAGCACAACGCGATGCGGAAGAAACGTGACACCAGAGCGTTACAATGCACCAAGTGCGGCAAGGACAAACCCTTGTCGGAAGATGGCTGGGTGATAAACGCGAAAAAACAATTTTTCTGCAGTGTTGAGTGTTTCCACGAGCGTTGGAGGCTGATCAATAAAATGAACAAGGGAGAATTGTCATGGGAAGATATGTCTGGGTTGAGGACTCCATCGATCACAAAACAGTCGGTCGGCAAATAAGCTGGAGTGGTATGCTTGCCCAAAAAATGAAAGTGGGAGAGTCGGTCTTATTTCCTGACAACAAAAGCGCCGCAAAGGTCAGAGAGTCGATCCGACATTACTATGGTAAAGGCGCGTCTAAAATCGTGAAGCACCCTTATTGCGGATGGCGGGTATGGCGTACACAATAACCCTGCGATATGTCCCCCACAATCAAGTGGAGGAATATCAAAGCAAAGGCTGGACAATGGTCAACGACCTTTCTTGGTGCCACCATGGTCGCCACGCGACCGTTATGAAATCACCCGACTTGCAATCCTCTGAATGTCATCAGGACGCTGAGCCAGCTTCAGATCAGTGACCGTATAGTGCTGTTCCGCAATGTTGCTCTTCTTTGAGTGACCCATGCGATATTTCCTGATTGATGATGGCACCCCATCCAACTCCATCTGGGTGTGGTAAAATTTCCGAAACCCACCGATGCCTTTGTAATCGACCTTCGCACGTTTGCAGATGGTTTTCAGTATCCCCGACCAATGCTTTTGATCCGCCATGACGTTGGTGGCTGATGGGAAAACATATGTGGGCGAAGGACACTGGAGTTGCCACTCTCGCATCAAAGCAATCAGGCTGGGCGGCATCGGTATTGTCCGCACCCGAAACTCCGTCTTGGTCTCTTGGAGCGCCCCACGATATCCTGTGCGGCGGACAGTAACGCTCCCCGACTTCACATCCAAACAATCCCATAAAAGACCCTGAAGCTCGTTTGCGGCGAGGCCTGTCAAAGCTGAAAAGGTAAACAGCGCCCGACTATAAGGCGGCATATCCAGCGAAAGGATGTCGCGCACCTCTTCGGCGGTGTAGCCGTCTCTTGTGCCGTCCGACCCTTTGATCGGGCGGCGGCAGTCCTTTGAACAGGGGTTTGAGAAAACGATGCCTTTGTCGATGGCATATTTAAACACCATGTTCAGCGAGTGGATAATGCTCCTTTGTGTCTTGGGAGCCTTTCCATCCATCCGCATTTTGTCGATAAACAGGTTTATATCGCCAACGGTGATTTTGTGTATTTGCTTTTGACCAAGCTCCGGCAGGATATGCAGGCGAAGATGGCGCGCATCGTTTTCATGGCTTTGAGGCCGGATGCCTTGCGCCTTGCCGATAAACCCCTCACGATATTTGAGTGCATCATCAGAGACCATTCGCAGGCTGGCCTTGTTTGCGCTATGCGTCCCAGCCGCTAGTTCGTCCCGCAGTTTCATCCAGCGTTTATGCCAAGCCTCCGGCGTTGGGTCGCAATAGACCCTTTTGCGTTTCCCAGCGAGGTCTAAGTACCAAATGATGCCTCGTTCCTGATCGGGCTGGTTTGGTCGCTTCACAATGGTTGTCTTAAAATCCCTCTCTTTATCAAGAGTGATGTAGACATTTCTTACTTCGATGGTTTCCATTATGCGGCCTCCCGATATCTCTGGAAGAACGTCTCCGTATCAATCGGAACCGCCACGATCCAATCCCACTCCCAATGCTCCTTTTCATCACCATCGATGCTCCAGCAATGTTCGTCATGCAAATATGTGGTCAGCGGTTCGATCTCCGCAAAGGCCTTATAAGCCATCAGCCCCTCTAGGCGGTTCTCGAAATACATGAACGTCCACTCTTCTGGGTGGATTGTCGTGTCCGTCAGGGGCTTGCCATTTAAGACGAAAGCATCTGTTTCAAACCCGCCGCAAATCGTGTGCGCTAAATCGTAGCCGTCTTGGGCTGTAAAATTGATCATCATTATCGTACCTCCCCATAATGCTCGACCGCACTCATCACGAAATAATCGCAGGAGGCTACAAAGTTGGATTTGAGCCAATCCCGAAAGCTCTCGCCTTCTTCGGCTGTTTCCAGATACCAAATGTGAGCCGCATCGATCTCGTGCGGCCTCAATTCAATGGTGGTTTCCAATCTGACTTTCATTGTTTTATCTCCCTCAAGATACTTTTGGGCGGCTCAGAACCGTCTGCTTTGCACCCTTGTATTCGCTATGGTCTTTGATGGTTGCCTTCAGGCTGATTTGATCGCCCTTTGATGCGAGGCGCTTGCCCTTGTAGACGTAGATGTTGCCATCAGCGTCTACCATCGTGTTGATGTAGGTCGTGCCGTAAAAGCCATCGAAGCCCATGCAGAATTTTACCGTTGCGTTAATTTCGATGCGGTCGCCAATCGCGCCAACGTATGCGGATGCGGCGTTTGCCTTTAGCCTTGCAATGTTGCGCAGGCCGTCTTGAACCTTGCCAGCAATCCGGCGAAGGGCGGCGGCTTCCATATTGATCTCTCTCCGGCTGTTCTCCAGCGCAATCGCCTTTTCGATCCGGCGGCGCTGGCTGGCGTTTTCGCGTTGACTGTAAAGGCGAGCTTTGCGCTTTTTGCTTCCGCCGCAGGCAAAGCAGACACCCTCTTGAACATTCATGTGCCACCATAAAATGCCAGCGCCGTCACATTTGCCGCAATCCTCAAGGCCGTACATTTTACCGTTAATGGTAAAAGTCTCGCCGTTATATGGGGTGGTTTCTGCGTATGTAAAAAGCATATCTATCTCCCTCAAGATAAATGGCGGGGCTGTTAAGCCATCGCACGTTCAATTTGGTCGGCAGTCACCTGCAACTTAACCAACTCATCGGCTTTGTTGCGGTAGCGCACCTGAATGGTGCCGTCATCGTTGTAGTCCCAAACAAAAGCAACTTGATCTATATCAATGATGTTAACCTTGCCCTTGTAACCAAATTTAATCAGGTTGATGTCTCTTTCTGTGTACATTTTGATCTCCCTTCTGATCACTCTTTATATGACCAGTATGCTCATAATTTACTTATATGCAACCATAATATGCGCATATTGTTGGTCGAGCCTGACGGTCAGTGGACAAAATGTGGACAGAAAGGAGGGTATAAAACACAAAAAAAGACGCAACCCCGAAGGATTGCGCCTGATATAAATGTTTGATTTGTTTGACTATTTGGTTGCGGGGGCAGGATTTGAACCTGCGACCTTCAGGTTATGAGCCTAAGAAAACTGGCGGTTTTCTGCGGGTCGACTCGAGGCGTGGACAGGGTGTGGACAGCCGCCGACAAGCCTGACGAGTAGTGGAAAATCAGTGGAAAATTGCGACTCGAGTCGCTATTTCCTCTTAAATTTGTCCAGCCCCTTCAGCCCCAGCCCAGCCAATATCGTGACGTATAGAATGTTCTGATACCAGTCCGGCAGGGTGGCTATGACATCGAAACCCCGCCTTGCCAGTTCAGGATCAATCCAAGCCAGCACACAGGGGGCTAAAACGACCACAGTGATTATCTCGTCTTTCCACGACCCCTTTGTGGACTCTGCCATGATGAGTTCCCACTTTGAGTCGTGCTGAGCGGCGGTCTTTAATATCTCGCTCTTTGCCTTTTCTTTTTCGACCTTGCCCTCCAAAAACGTCTGGGCAAGGCTCCCGACAACACCAAGAAGCTGGATCATTGCGGTTTCTCGTGAGAAAGCCAAACGGCCAGCGATCCGGTCATGGCTCCGGTCACTACGCTTATTAGGCTGGCCTGCTGTGTAGACAATTCCGGCATAGCCAGCGCCCATTCGATGCACCTAATGTAAACGAGGGTCATCACAAACATCATAAATCGTGGCAAGATGCGAAGCTCCAGCATCTTACGAGCCACACTCTCTACACTCATTTCCAGACTCCTGTTCGCATCATCTGAGAAAGCTCGTTTGCACGATGCCCGACCTGTGTCGCCCATCTTGAATTCAGCATCTCATTCGCCGCCAGATTGTAGTCTCCGACTAAAAGAGCCGCTTGCATATTTTGAAACTTGTCGAAGTTGGGCTTGCCCAAATTGAACAGCATGGAAATGATGACCGCCTTACGAGCCTCATCCATTTTTGGATAGAAGGGGTAGGTGACCGCTTCGTTTTCGCATCGCTGAATATCGTTGGCTAGGAGGTAGTCGATCTCATCATCAGATAAGCCTCCGCCCAGCCGTTCATCGATCAGACGACCGCACCCGATAGTCCAGTAAGACCTCGTGTCCTGATAGGCGTGTTTTACAACACCCTCATGCAATTTTATCAGTTCTAT
>Ga0075460_10000071_pt1 | contig 32280 bp, 27 predicted proteins | sample DEB08_DNA_3_FD_77580 | JGI IMG/M metagenome (GOLD analysis project Ga0075460, IMG submission 77580) | Aqueous microbial communities from the Delaware River and Bay under freshwater to marine salinity gradient to study organic matter... | ecosystem: Environmental > Aquatic > Marine > Coastal ...
GGTGCAGATCCTCGAATCCCGACGGGCGAACGATGATCATCTGACCGGTCTGCACGCCAGCTCGGTGATCTGTGGTGGTCACATTCGGCTGGATGACGATCGACATACCGTCCCGAAGGTCACCGCGCGGCTCGGTATACGGCGTCCGCGAAGGACTCACCCCCACCGGATCGAGGTAGCCCATGCCCAGCCCATGGAAGAGATCATCGGTCGTCGTCAATCCTGACTCCTCAACGCACGCGGCAGCATCCACGAGTTCCTGCGCGGCAACACCCGCCTTCACTCGCGCACGCATCTGTGCATGCGCCCGACTGGCGACCTCGTGAAGGGTGAGGTACTCGTCGGTCGGCTCACCGAGAAACACGGTACGCAAGATCTGCCCCGGGTACTCCGGTGCGACCGCCGCGCTCAATTCGAAGGTGACCACCGAGCGGTCCGTGAGCACATGGCCCTCGGGCACCTGGCTGGGGACGTCACGCGAGGGTGCGTCCATGTCGGTCACGCCGATGTAGCAGATGTGATCACGGGCGCCGGCCCGCGTGTACGCGGCGCGCGCCTCGGCCAACAGATCCCAGTCGGTCGCCCCCGGTCGGCAAGCCTCAATCAGGGCACTCGCCCCGATGTCACTGGCCAGACCCCCCAGCCGCAGGGCGGCAACCTCCTCATCGGATTTGGACGCCCGAAGATCGGCGTGCGCTCGGTCGAGAGAGACCAGGGTGGCCCCCGCTTCTTCGGCCGCCTGGCGAATATGCAGCGGGACCTGCCCGAGCGTCGCGATCATTCGATCCGTCCCGAGGAGGTGACGAGGATCGACGTCTGCCACATCCCCCACCCGATCAGCCTTGGCCATGCGTCGAGCGGCGGGCACGTGATTGTGGAAGGACACCCACAGATCCACGTCACTCGCATCCATGCGCAACCATGCCTGCCGCGTCGGGGCCCAGCCGGACAGGTAGGTCACGTGCAGGCCAGAGCGGTTCTCGCCAAACGCGAGAACCGTGGAAGCGTCCGCCTCTTGCGCGATGCGCAACGTCTCGGTTCGACGCCGCTGGTACTCCTCATCGCTGAAGGCATGGCTCAGGACGTCCATGTCAGTCCTCGCGGGCCTTGCCGAGATACATGGTCGCCACCTCGGGGTTGTCCGCGATGCCGTCAGCATCCCCGGTGAGGCGTACCTGGCCCTGCTCCATGACGACGCCGTGCGTTGCCAGATTCATGCCGAGCCGCACATTCTGCTCGACCATGAGGACCGTCCGACCGGACGCGGCCATCTCGCGGATGAGCGACGCCACTTTGGCCACCGATTTCGGATCGAGACCCAATGAGGGTTCATCCATGAGAACAAGGCTTGGATTCAGCATCAGGGCACGCCCGATCTCGACCATGCGTCGCTGGCCGCCGGACAGGTTGCCGGCATGCTCCTTGGCTCGCTCGCGCACGAGGGGGACCATCTCCTCCACCATCGCCATGCGTTGCTTGAGCAGCGCACGATCCCGACGAATGGCGTAGCCGCCAAGCAGGACATTTTCGTGCACGGTCATCTCAGGGAAGAGCGCTCGATTCTGCGGGACCTGGGCAACGCCGGCGCGTAGGACAGTGCTCGGAGACTGCCCGGTGATGTCCTTGCCGAGGAAGGTCACCGTCCCGCTCTTGGGCTTGATCAATCCGCTGATGACTCGGAAGACGGTGCTCTTGCCGGCACCGTTGGGACCGACGATGCAGGTGATGGTGCCCTTGTCGATCTGCAGGTCGAGTCCCTGCAGCACCAGGCCGCCGCCATAGCCGGCCTGTACGTCGACCATGGCGAGAACCGCCTCAGACATCGTTGACCTCCAGCATGTGGTCCGGGCCGAGGTATGCCTCGATGACCTGCGGGTCGTTGCGGATCTCATCCGGCGTACCGGAAATGAGCACCTGGCCTTCCGCAAGGACGTGCACCCTGTCGCACAGACTCAGTACGAGCGGGATGTTGTGCTCGACGATGAGCACCGTTGTCCCCGCGTCGTTGAGCCGACGGATAACACTGGCGAGTTTCTCGATGAGGGTCGGGTTGATGCCACTGGCGGGTTCGTCGAGCAGGATGATGCTGGGCCGCAGCATGAGCACCTGCGCCAATTCGACGAGCTTTTGCTGACCGAAGCTCAGTGCAGCCGCTTCCTGTCCCTCGAACTGGGCCAGGCCCATGAAATCCAAGACCTCGCGAGCACGATCGACCTCTTCACCCGAATAGCGCCCCGCCACCAGTTCGCGCACGCTCGTCTTCTCCAGCGGCGCCACAAGGTTGTCGAGAACCGTCATCGACTTGAACAGGCGAGTGATCTGGAAGGTGCGGCCGAGCCCTTCGTGGGCACGCGTCCACACCTTCTGACGTGTGATGTCCTCGCCGTTGAGGATGACGGCACCCTCATCGGGCTGGAACGTCCCCGTCATGCAGTTGAAGAGGGTGGTCTTGCCGGAGCCGTTCGGACCGATGAGGCCGGTGATGCTGCCCCGCTCGACCGTCATGCTGACACCGTCGACCGCAGTAACACCCCCGAAACGCTTGACGATTCCCTTGACCTCGAGCTCGGGCACGGCGGGGTCGGTCGACTGGCCGGTCCGCGCCACGATGCTGTCGATGGCGACGTCGCTCGTCTGGGCAATCGAGGCCTGGTCGATGAAGGCGACCGCCGATCCCTGACTCTTGCGACGGTGCACGAAGCGACTGATCGTTGGCAGCAGACCGGCCGGCATGAACATGACGGTGAGGATGAGAATCACGCCCATGATGAGCAGGCGTGCGCTGAACTCGCCAGCCAGAACTGTAGAGGCCTCATTGGCACCCCACACGAGGAAGCCACCGATCACCGGACCCCACAGTGTTCCGCGGCCACCGACAAGCGCCGCGAGGACGAGGAACACACTCATCAAGATCGCGAGTGCGGTCGTAGGAGTCACGAAGCCGAGGTACTGCGCGTAGACGGCACCGGCGAAGCCGAAGGGAACGGCGCTCAGGGCGTAGGCGGTCACCTTGTAGAGCGTGGTGTTGACGCCGATGGACGCGGCCTTGCCCTCATCATTGCGAATCGCGACGAGGCCGGCCCCAAGCCGTGAGCGCATGATGAACGCCACCAGTGCGACCGTGAGGACCATCAGCCCGAGGAAGGTGTAGTAGTACGGGGTGGTTGGGTTGTCCTTGTTCCACTCGGGCTGCTTGACGATGAACCCGTCAGTGCCGCCGGTGAGGCTCTTCCAGTTCTGAGCGACCGTCATGAACAGCAGCAGCACGGCGATCGTAATGATGACGAAGGAGTGACTCCTCGTCCGCAGGGTGATGAAGCCGACGACGACCGCGATGGCAGCGGCAACGACGCCGCCGAGCACCATGAGATACATCGGCGGGACGCCCCACATCTTGCCGAGAATCGCCCCGGTGTACATGCCGATGTAGAGATACACGCTGTGCCCGAGGGAGACGTAGCCGGCAAGGCCACTGATGATGTTCCAGCCGGACGCCATGATCGCGTAGAGCATGCAGACGATGAGCACCGATTCGAAGTAGCGCGTATCGCTGCCCACGAGGGGATAGAGGAACAAGAGCAGGATGAGGACGGCACCGACGACGTTGGCCGGCCGCTTCAGGGCACTCATGTCGTGACGTCCTCACGGGTCTTCTCCCCGAGCAGGCCCTCAGGCCGGAAGAGGAGCACCACGAGGATGACGCCGAAGAAGATCGCTGCGCTCCATTGCGGGATGTAGGCCTGGGCGAACGCCTCCGAGATGCCGAGGATCATCGACGCGATCACGGCCCCCGGAATACTGCCCATCCCGCCGAGCACGATGATGCCGAGGAGTTTGGCGATCCAGTCGTATTGGGTGGCCGGGTAGATGGGGTACATGATGATGAGGAGGACGCCGCCGACGCCGGCGGTCATCGCGCCAATCGCGAAGGCAAGCGACGAGGCCTTGATGGACGAGATGCCAACCAGGGCGGCCCCGTCCTTGTTTTGGGCGGAGGCCCGCAGCGCGCGCCCGGCCCAGGAGAGCTTGAGATAGAAGAACAGGCCCACGAGCACGATGGCGGCCATGACCCCGGAGATCAACTGTGGGTACGGCAGGACGAGTTCACCGATCTGGAGCGACTGGGTGAAGTACGGCGGTGTCACGGACTTGAACTTGTTGCCGAAAGCGATGTTGAGGATGCCTTCCATGGCGATGGCGACGCCGAACATCAGCAGGACCGTCATGCCGGGTCCTTGGGGGACCACCCGCTTGACCAATCCGCGGTAGATGATCCACCCGAAGAATGCCATCAGGGCACCCATGACGGGGATGAGGAGGAGTGGTTCGATCCCCGTCAGGTCCCAGATCTGCCAGGTGAGCAAGGCGCTGAAGACCAGGAAGGACCCCTGGGCGACATTGACGACATCGAGGACACCGAAGATGAGGGTGACGCCTGACGACAGCAGTGCGTAGACCCCGCCCATGAGTATCCCGAAGGCGAGGATTTGGACGATTTCCACAGATTCGCTCCCGATGACGACGACGTGGTGGACGCGAAGGTGAGCCGGTTCCGTGCGGGGTGGGGGGCACCCCGCACGGAACCAACTACTTAACGAGCGAACTTGCGAACTACTGCCAGGCCGGCTTGGGCACGATCACGGCCCCGCCGTTAGTGCTGGCAGCCGGCGGCGCCACAATCTCCACCGATCCGTTCTGCCACTGAGCGAGCAGGAACTCACCCTGGGGGCGGCCGATCTCATCCCAGGACAGCTCGCCCAGGATCGTCGACACCGGGTTGCTGTGCAGCCAGTCAGCCATGGCCACGTTGTCACAGCCACCGGTTGCTTCGACCGCCGCAGCGAGAACCTCGGCCGCTGCGTAGGCATCCGCGGCATCCTCGGCCGGGACGAGACCCTCGCCGTTCTGCGCCTGGTACTCGGCGACGAACTCGGCATTGCCCGGCGTCGGCGACTTCTCGCTCCAAGAGACGGCGTAGAAGATGCCGTTCTCATTGCCGGCGCCGACACCCTCGACGTACTGAGCACCATTGCTGGGAGCCGAGGTCTGGAACAGCAGGCTCGGGTTGTACCCGATCTGCACCAGGCTCTTGGTGAGGCTGACGCCATCCTCGAAGACTGCTCCTTGCGCGATCAGGTCCGGGGCAGCACTGGCAATCTTCGCCGCGAAGGGCTGCAGGTTCGTGGTGCCTTCGGGGTAGATCTCGGAGTACACCGTCTCGATGCCGGCTTCCTCAAGCTGCGCCTGCATCGACTCGATGACCGGTGCCGCGAACGGATCGTCCATCGTGACGTACGCGGCCGTCTTCGGGCGCTGATCCTCAGGCAGGCTGGTCACCATCTGCACGAAGGGGTTCGCCTGGTTCGGGCCCGTAGCCTGCTGGGCGAAGAAGTAGAACTTGGGCTCGGGCTCGAAGATCTTCGGAGATCCACCGGCGGGAGCGATAAGCACCATCTGGTTGTTCTCGGCCACCGTCGACGCAGGGAAGTTCAGCAACGAGGAGAAGGTGCCGAGCAGCAGCGGGACCTGCTCCTGGCTAATCAGGTTGTTGTAGTCGGTGACGACCTGCTCCTGGCTGCTGGCGTCGTCCAGGATGACCAGCTCGACCTGTCGGCCGAGGAGGCCGCCATTGCCGTTGATGAGCGTCTGCCAGACCTCGTAGCCCTTCTTGGCTTCCCCACCAGGCTGGGAGAAGTCACCGGTGAGCGGCAGCGAGATGCCGATCCGGATCGTGTCGCCACAGGTATCCATGACATCTGCTCCGCTAGAACTGCTCGAGCTCTCACTCGAACTGTCGCTACCGGATGCGCTCGAGCTCTCACCCGAGCTACTTGATCCGCCACAGGCGGTTACCACGAGGCTCAAGCCAGCAGCGGCGGCGAGGATTGCCCCCGCGCGACGGCGACCGGTGAGCCGAACTGTCGAAGTTCGCATAAACGATTCCCTCCAGGACTGGCAAACGATAACAATCGATTGCACGTGGAGCCTCCCCCCGTCTGTCCGATCTGTCAAGCATTCCCCGAAGAAAGATGGGCTCCGTGTCCAATTCGTGACGATGCGAGGGCATTTGCACGCTGGCAGTCGCGCTACAGTGACGCTGCCCACGATGGCTCACGATTGCAGGAAGGCCCATGAATACTCTCCGCATCGGTCAGTTCAGCCGCTCGCCGGTCCTGGCCGCAGCACGAGCCCTGAACTGGGACAGCGACATGGACCTCCACCTCGAGGTCGGGCCGGTCCCGTCGTCCCCCGCGCAGTTCGAAGCGCTGCGCAGCGGCACCATCGACGTGGCCCTTACCAGTCCCGACAATGTGCTCCTCTATGCGGGTACCGCAAAGAATCCCCTCGGCGAGCGGCTACGCCTGCGCATCCATCGCGCCATCGACGGTGGTCTGGGCCTCGCCCTCGTCGCCCGCCCCGATCTCACGACCCCCAGCGAGCTGGCCGGTGCGCCCGTGGCCGTTGATGTCCTGCCGTCTGGCTTCGCGATCCTGCTCAAGGAACTCCTGCGTCAGCAGGGGCTACAGATCGACGACCTCACCTTCGTCGAGGAGGGCGCCACTCCGCGCCGGGCCGAGCGCCTTCTCGACGGCGCCATCGGGTGCACGATCCTCAACGCTGAGTCTCGGGTTCGGGCCACGAGCCAGGGCATGCGCGTCTGGGCGACGTCCCAGGACGTCTCTTCGATCTATCCGGGCACGGTGCTCGCGACGCTGGCGGATGGGCCCGACGTGACGCGCCTTCTCGATCTGTGGGATCGCACCACCGAGTGGCTGCTGGATGCGGATATCGACGATGTGAGCACGGTGCTCGAATCCCACACCGCCGGGCTGGGCAATCGCGAGTATCTGACGCTGCTGCGTGACCCCGATGTGGGACTTCAGCGCAATCGCGCGGTCACCGCTGATCAACTGCGTGTGCTTGCAGACCTACGCCGGGCTTCAGGCGCATGGGCGCCGGATGACGACGAGATCAGCGCGCTGGCCACCGAGTGACCGCCCCCATCTCCCGGCGGGTGCTCAACGCCCTTCTCGCCGGGGTGTCCATTTCCACCTTCGCTCGCTTCCTCATGCCACCGATGCTTTTGGCGATGGCAGGCGACTTCGGTGTCACGCTCGCGGTCATCTCTCTCGCGGCGAGCGCCTACTTCTTCACGTACGGACTCGCCCAGCCGGTCTGGGGCATCATCTCCGATCGCATCGGCCGCGTTGCCGTCATGCGTACGGCGCTACTCCTATCCGCGTTCTTCGACGCCATCAGTGCAATTCCCATGCCGGTCGGGCTCTTCATCGTCATCCGCGCACTCTCCGGGGCCTGCATGGCCGGAGTATTCCCCGCGGCGCTCATCTACATCGGTGACGCCATCCACGATCCACGTGAACGGCAACCCCGCATTGCCTTCCTGATGTCCGGAGTTGCGATAGGAATCACCCTGGGCACTCTCGCAGCCGGACTGGGGGTCGAGACGATCGGTTGGCGGGCGTTCTATGTCCTGACAGCCGTGCTGTCGGCGCTCATCGCCTGGTACGTCTCCCGGGTTCCCGAACCCGATCGTCCTGAGCCCCTTCCGGTCGGTCGCGCCTTCTCCCTCGTATTGTCGTCCGGTTGGTCCTGGCTGCTCTACGCCCTGGTGTTCATTGAGGCCGGCGTTCTCCTCGGCGGATTCGCGATGATCCCGGCATCGGTGGAACTGGCTGGCGAGACCCCGGCAGTCGCTGGTCTCCTCACTGCGGGCTACGGGGTGTCCGTCCTGGTGATGAGTGCCCTCGCCCGCAAGGCCAGCGCACATTGGTCCGCGGCCATCCTCCTCGTCATCGGGGGCTCGGGCGCCGTGGTGTGCTACGCCCTGCTCGCCATCGACATCGCTCCCGTCTTCGTGGTGGCGGGGGTGGCACTCCTCGGTGTGGCTTGGGTCTTCATGCATTCCACTCTGCAGGCCTGGGCCACCTCGCTCACCGCGGAAGCTCGCGCGACGGCCGTGTCCCTGTTTGCCGGTTTCATGTTCCTCGGCAATGCGGTTGGCACGCTTGTCGCCGGTATCGCCCTCCAGGATGCCGGTTCGCGCACCCTGTTCTTTACGCTCACCCTCATCGCCCTCGCCCTCACCATCGTCGCCGCGACCGCCCGCCGCCGCTTCGAACATCGCCTAGTCTGAAGCCGTGGCCGCCACCCTGAAGGACGTCGCCCGTGTCGTCGGCATTCATCCGGCGACCGTGTCTCGTGCTCTCAACCCGCGAACGTCGCACTTGGTGAGCCCCGAGACCGTTGCCAAGGTGCGCAAGGCGGCCGAGGCCCTCGACTATGTGCCCAATCCCATGGCCTCCGGGCTCCGAACGGCGCGCTCACATACGGTCGGGGTAGTGATTCCCGACCTGACCAACCCACTCTTTCCCAGCATGGTGCGCGGCATTCAGGACACGCTCACGCGTGCGGGATACACACCCCTTCTGGTCAACACCGACAACCATCCCGATACCGAGGCGACGGTGGTCGGGTCCCTTCGGGCTCGACGAGTCGACGGATTGATCGTCGCCACCGCTCGACGCGAACACCCTCTGCTCGCTGAACTCGGCGACGCGCTTCCCGTGGTCTTGGTCAATCGCGTTACCGAGAGCACGGCATTGCCCTCGGTGACTACCGATGAGCAGCACGGCATTCGACTCGCGGTCGATCATCTTGTTGGACTGGGCCATTCGGAGATCGCCCATCTCGCAGGTCCCACCTGGTCGAGCACCGGCCATGAGCGGGCCCAAGCCTTCCAGCGGGCCATCCGCGGCCAGGGCCTCACACCTGCCAAGAAACCTTTCCCGGTGACCGCCTGGAGTGTCGAGGCGGCACGTGAGGCAGCCCTGAAGATGCTGCGAGCAGGAAGCGTGACCGCGGTCGTGGCGGCCAACGACCAACTGGCCCTCGGCACGATCGAGGCGGCACGTCACGCGGGACTGCGCTGTCCCCGGGATATCAGCGTCATCGGCTACAACGACATGCCGTTCATGAATCTGGTCGACCCACCCTTGACCACCGTCCGCGTGCCGGTCAGCGATATCGGCGCGGAAGCGGCCCGACTGCTGCTGAGCCTGCTGCGGGACGAAGCCCCGAGCCCGGTCAAGCACGTACGCCTCACCCCTGAACTCATCGTGCGCGGATCGACCGCGCCGCTGCGCTGAACGGAGCCCGCATGGAGACTCGCACCCTCGGCACCGGCATGACCGGACTCGATGTCACGGCCCTCGGACTCGGCTGCATGGGCATGAGTTTTGCCTACGGCAAGGCTGACGATGCTGAGTCCTTGCGCACGCTGGACGCCGCGGCGGAAGCCGGCATCGACTTCTTCGACACCTCCGACTCCTACGGACCGTTCGCCAATGAGGACCTCATCGGTTCCTGGCTTGCCGGACGATCGCACCGACCTGTTGTGGCCACCAAGTTCGGGCAAGAGTTCCTTGCCGACGGGGGGCGGCGATTGAACGGCCGTCCCGAGTACGCGCGCGCAGCCTGCGACGCAAGCCTGCAGCGGCTCGGCGTCGATCACATTGACCTGTACTACCTGCACCGCGTTGACCCGGCCACACCCGTCGAGGAGACCTGGGGCGCCATGGCAGAACTCGTCGACGCGGGCAAAGTCCGCTTCCTGGGCATCTCCGAAGCGAGTGCGGCCACGCTACGTCGAATTCATCAGGTGCATCCGGTCACCGCGCTGCAAACGGAGTGGTCACTGTGGACGCGAGACGTGGAAGCCAACGGGATTCTCGACACGGTTCGCGAACTCGGGATCGGGTTCGTTCCCTACTCACCGCTTGGCCGGGGTTATCTCACCGGCACCATCCGGCGGCCTGAGGACCTCGCCGAGGACGACGGTCGGCGGAGCTGGCCACGGTTCACCTCCGACAACCTCGATGCCAATCGGGCCATCGCCGATACGGTGACCGACGTGGCACACCGACTGGACTGCACACCAGCCCAGGTCGCATTGGCGTGGCTATTACACCAGGGGAACGACGTCGTGCCGATCCCCGGGTCGCGCAAGGTTCCCCATCTGCTCGACAACGTCGGCGCACTCGACGTGCCCTGGGACGACAGCATCGCGGCAGAACTCGAAGCCGCCGCCCCCATCGGCGCAACAGCAGGTCAGCGCTATCCCGATGCGCTCATGAAGTCGATCGACTCGTAGCCGCCCGCGCCGCCGCACGGCGATCACCGAGCCCGCCCGTCACGACGGCGACGAACGCGACGAGGACCCCCACCACAAGATGTCCGTCGACTACGTCGAGTAGGAGGAGATCAAGTAGGAGTGCGCCCGCCAACTGACCGGCTGTGACCAGCAGGGTCACGGCGAGCACACCAATACGCCCCACGATCCAGGCTGTTGCGGCGAGGAACAGTGCTCCAATGACGCCCCCGAGATAGATCCAGGGCGGACCACTCGGCGGGGCCTGCGGTTCCAGGGGGCCTAGGACCATCGAGATCACAAGGACGATGAGCACAAGGACGAAGCCCAGCATGAAGTTGATCCAGGCCGCCACGAATGGCTCCCGGGTCACCGCCGTCACTCGACCGTTGGCGGCCTGTTGCCAGGCGACAGCAGCACCCGTCACTACGCAGAGCGCAGCCCATGCGGCGGCCGTCGCACCTTCGTCCCACCGGCCGCTTGCCGACGCTGCGACCGCGCCGAGTCCGAGTACCGCGGCCGTAACGCGCGAAAGGGAGATGGGCTGCCGGCCTCGGGGACCCCATCCACGACTGTCGACCAGCAACGACGCCGCGATCTGGCCACCGACGAGCGAGACCGAGAACAGCGCCACCCCGATGACGGGGACGCTCAGACTCTGCGTGGTGATGAATAGAGCTCCCGAGACACCGCCGAGAACAATCCACACCGGCTGTGTTCTTGCGCGGACGGCCCCCGCCAGGGCCCCGAGCCCTCGCCTGATCCTGGGCACGGCCAATCCGATGATGGTGAGCAGCGTGAGTCCAATGGCAAAGGAGAAGGCCGCCGCTTCGATTCCGCTGCCGACGCTTGCCGCGAGGGTGCCGTTGGCCCGCGCCTGTACGGCGCTGAGTCCACCCACCGCGAGCCCGCTCGCGGACATGACCAGCAGGACGCTGGTCTGTCGACTGTCGCTTGCCATCAGTGGAAGAAGTGCCGGGTACCGGTGAGGTACATCGTCGCGCCGGCTGCCTCCGCTGCCGCGATCACTTCGTCATCGCGCACGGAGCCGCCGGGTTGCACGACGGCACGCACCCCCGCCTCCAATAGGACCTCCAAACCATCCGGGAACGGGAAGAAGGCATCGGAGGCGGCCACCGATCCACGGGCTCGATCCTCGCCGGCGCGGGTCACGGCGAGTCGGGCTGCGTCAACACGATTGACCTGCCCCATCCCGATCCCCACCGCGGCACCATCGCGGGCCAGCAGAATCGCGTTGGACTTGGGTGCGCGAACCGCGCGCCACGCAAAGGCAAGATCGCGCATCGTGTCGGCGTCGACCGGCGACCCGCAGGCGAGTCGCCACGTGCCGGGATCATCACCGTCGGCCCCGATGTCATCCGCAGCCTGCAGCAAGACACCACCGGCGATCGCGCGCACCTCAACCCAATCGGTGGCGGCCCGCGCCTCGGCGCGCAGGATGCGCAGCCCCTTCCGCTCGGTCAGCAACTCGAGTGCGCCGGCCTCATAGTCGGGCGCGACGACGACCTCGGTGAAGACGTCCACCATTTCCCGCGCCATGGCTTCGGTCACCGGACCATTTGCGGCGACGACACCGCCAAAGGCAGATACCGGGTCAGTGGCGAAGGCCTTCTCATAGGCCTCCGCGACGTTGCGCCCGATCGCGATGCCACAGGGATTTGCATGCTTGATGATCGCGACGGCGGGCTCCGTGTGGTCGTAGGCGGCGCGCCGAGCGGCATCGGCGTCGACGTAGTTGTTGTATGACATCTCCTTGCCATGCAACTGCTCCGCTCGCGCAAGGCCGGGTCGAGAGAAGTCCGCAGCGTAGAGCGCCGCCCGCTGATGCGGGTTTTCGCCATAGCGCAGCACATCTTGGCGCTCCCACGCCTGCCCGAGCCATGAGGGGAAACCGTCGCCCGAGGGGTCGGGGGCCACCACACTGCCCATCCAGGTCGCGACGGCGACGTCGTACGAGGCAGTGTGGGCAAATGCCTCCGCCGCCAAGCGCTGCCGCTCGGCGAGTGTGAATCCACCATCGTCAAGGGACGCCACAACAGCGTCGTAGCGATCCGGTGAGACGACGACCGCGACATTGGCGTGGTTCTTGGCCGATGCTCGGACCATAGCGGGCCCGCCGATGTCGATCTGCTCGATGCACTCCTCGGGTGAACCCCCCGCCGCCACCGTCCGGACGAAGGGATAGAGGTTGACGATCACGAGCTCGAAGGGAGGAATATCGAGATCCACCAATTGCCGCCGGTGATCGTCCGACCGAACGTCGGCAAGCAGGCCGGCATGAACACGCGGGTGCAGTGTCTTGACCCGGCCATCGAGGCACTCGGGGAAACCAGTGAGGTCCGACACCGGCGTGACGGGAACCCCCGCCTCCTCAATCAGGCGAGCCGTAGACCCGGTCGACACGATCTCCACGCCGGCTCCCGCCAGAGCCTGCGCCACATCGGCCAGTCCCGTCTTGTCATAGACCGAGATCAGGGCGCGACGAATGGGCCGACGATCCGCCTCGTCGTTCGTCATGGAGTGGTCACCTTCCTGCCTTCGATGGTGCAACCGTGCTGGGCCAGCGAGTTGACCGTGGTCACGAGCAGGCCTCGCTCCACCTGCTTGATGCGCTCGTGGAGGAGATCCTCGTCATCCCCGGCATGCACGGGAACCGCCGCCTGAGCGATGATCGGGCCAGTATCAACGCCGGCATCGACGATATGCACCGTGCAACCCGTCACCTTGACGCCGTACGCGAGAGCGTCCCTCACTCCGTGCCCGCCGGGGAAGGATGGCAACAGGGCCGGGTGCGTGTTGACGATGCGCTGCGGGAAACACTCCAGGACCGCCGGACCGAGGATGCGCATGAACCCCGCGCACACGACCCAATCAGGCTCAAAAGCTCGGATCGCTTCCGCGAGACCGCGATCCCACTCGGCGCGGTCGGCGTACGAACGCGGCGCAACGATCTCGGTGGCCACACCGTGCCGCGCGGCTCGATCCAGAGCGGCGGCTGACCCGTCATCGCTGATCACAGCCATCACGCGATAGTGAGCGTCGGTCGCATCAAGGAGGGCCTGCAGTGTGGTCCCGCCTCCCGACACGAGGACGACGATGCGCGCAGCCACCCTGTGAGCCTAGTGGTGCCCGCAGATCAGCGGTGCCACGGAGCCCGTACAACGACGTCGCCGGACCAGTGGTCGGCGAACCCGCGCAGGCGGCGCGTGGCATCCCACAGCGGGGACAGACCGACGACCAGGATGAGGAGCCAGGCAACAGCACCGACCACGGGAAGCAAACTCACGAGACCAGCAACGCCGTACATGAGCAGCCAGCGGCGCGCCGCGGCGCTCCAGCCGAGCGGGCCGCCCGAATTGATGAGCAGCGCGCGAATGCCCACGCACCACCCGCCGACGGTGCGGCCCCAGATGGCCATGAGCGGCACGGTGTACGCGGCAGACACCAGCACCCAGATCGCGATGGCGGTCCATGGGGGCAAAGCGGCTGGCGTGATCACGGACGTTGCCCCAGCACCGTCGATGCGGACCTGAACGACACCGAGTTCCCGCTGGGCTAGCCATGCCGTGACCAGACCGGCGACAACCAAGACGAGCGCCATGTCGATCGCGGCACCGGCCACGCGCAGGCTCATCGGTGCGAGCGAGTGGGAGCCACGCGGCGACTCCGGAGTGCTGCCGGGAGCGTTATTGCGCCGGCGGGCGGGCGCCGGTCGCGTCGCGCTAGCCATGGTTTTCCTCACGAGCGTCGGTCGAAGGCCACACAACTACCGCTGCGGTCCCCAACAACGTGGTCCCCAGAGCCGCAAGGCCCACGAGATAAGGGGTCGGTCCCACGGCTGACAGGCTCGCCGCACCGAGGGATCCCCCGGACGCCCACGACACGAGACCCACCGTCAACGCCACGATTGCGCTGCTCGCGGCTCCGACAGCGATGCCCGTCAGGCCTGACCACCCGCGGCGCCGCAACAGCAATCCCATGACGGCACCGGCGAGCACGCCGACCAGGGGCAATGTCATGGCGGCCACCGGGGGCTCGGGCGGGATCGCGGCGAGCATGGGTAGCCCGGGCAGCGCGGCCGAGCCAGCCTCGCCGAATGCCGAGACTGTGGACGTGGTGCTCACCGCAAAGCCGGGCCCCAGCAGGTAGGCGAGGCTCCACACCATTGCGACCGGGAGGTAGCCGACGGTGAGCGCCACGATGAGCAGGCCGCCGGCGGCACCAAGCTCCAGGCTCCCCATGACACGACCCACCTCATCAGCGTGGATGACGATCATCGCGGCGAGCGCGAGACCCGCGGCGATCACGAGGATCATGAGTCCTACGACCGCGGCGGACACGGCGTCGAGGGACGAAGGTGACAGATCGTTGGCACGGATCAACGGAACCCGGGCGATCATGGTCGCAGCACTGATGACCAGGGCAATGGATCCGCACACCACTCCAGCCAGCCAAGGCACGGCACCGAGATGTTGACCCAGCGCGACCACGATGGCCGCTCCCGCACCGTAGGTGACAGCACTGCTCACGGACACCGCGACCGCCTCGCCGCGACGTGCGACCGCGGCCGCGCCGATCGCCCACCGAGTGGCGGCGGCCAAGGCGAGCAGGCAGACCAATCCGAATCCGAGCGGAGGAACGCTGATCGGGGTCTCCGCGATGACGAGCGGGACACCTTGTCCGGACAGCCAGCCCGCCGAAGCGGCCTCCAGCATGTGGGACCACTCCCAGGGCGCGGCCGGGTCCAGCATCCAGGCTCCGAGGGCGATGACGGCGAGCAGCGCGTAACTCACCAGGGCCGCGACGGCCCCCGCAACAGCACCGGCAACCAGCAGGGGTAAGGGCGGGGAGGCCGTCGCCTCGGGTCGCTCACGCGAACGACGCCCGGGGGCAGGACGACGTTCGGTGAGACTCACTAGACAAGCCTCGCAGCATCACAGGCGTCACACGCGTAACGGCGCGCCCAGATCCTCGCCCCACGGACCCACCGGGGCGGGTGCTAGCCGCGCAGGAGGGCGCGCATGAGCCGGGCCGTCTCACTGGGGGTCTGTCCGACCTTGACCCCGACCGCTTCGAGGGCGTCCTTCTTGGCGGCCGCGGTGCCAGCCGACCCGGAGACGATCGCGCCCGCGTGGCCCATGGTCTTGCCCTCGGGGGCGGTGAAACCGGCCACGTACCCGACCACCGGCTTGGTGACGTTCTCGGCGATGAAGGCTGCCGCGCGCTCCTCGGCGTCACCACCGATCTCACCGATCATGACGATGGCTTCGGTCGCCGGATCCGCCTCGAACGCCGCGAGGCAGTCGATATGCGTGGTGCCAATGATGGGATCGCCTCCGATACCCACCGCTGTCGAAAAGCCGATGTCGTTGAGTTCGTACATCATTTGGTAGGTCAGGGTGCCGGATTTCGAGACCAACCCGATCGGTCCCGGGCCGGTGATGTCCGCCGGAATGATGCCCGCGTTGGACTGTCCCGGGGAGATGATGCCGGGGCAGTTCGGGCCGATGATGCGCGTGGTGCCGGCGTTCTGCGCGTACTGGAAGAACTTCGCGGTGTCGTGCACCGGGATACCCTCGGTAATCACCACACAGAGCGGAATTTCCGCGTCCACAGCCTCCTCGACGGCGGCCTGGGCGAAGCGCGGGGGGACGAACACGACCGACACGTTGGCACCGGTGGCGACGACCGCTTCGCGGACATCCCCGAAGACCGGGATGCCATCAACCTCTTGGCCACCCTTGCCCGGCGTGACGCCCGCCACGATCTGCGCGCCACTGGCCACCATGCGGCGGGTGTGCTTCGTGCCCTCCGAGCCGGTCATCCCCTGCACAAGGATGCGACTGTCCGCGTCCAGCCAGATGGTCATGATGCGCTCCCGTCGCGGCCGGCTGCCGCTAGTTCGGCCACGCGGCGCGCGGCGTCATCCATGGTCTCGACCATCTCCACCAGCGGGTGGCCGAAGTCGGTGAGGATCTGGCGGCCCTCCTCGGCGTTGTTGCCGTCGATGCGGCAGACGATCGGCTTGGTGATCGGCTCCCCCTTGGCGGCCAGCATCTCGACGGCCTGCACAATCCCATTCGCGACCGCGTCGCACGCGGTGATGCCACCGAACACGTTGACGAAGACGGCATAGACATCGGGATCGTTGAGCACGATGTCCAGGCCATTGGCCATGATTTCCGCGCTCGCCCCGCCGCCAATGTCGAGGAAGTTCGCTGGGCGTATCCCCCCAAACGGTTCACCGGCGTAGGCGACGACATCCAGCGTGCTCATGACGAGCCCCGCGCCATTGCCGACAACGCCGACCTCCCCGTCAAGCTTGACGTAGTTGAGTTCGAGTTCCTTGGCGCGAAGTTCGATGGGGTCGGTGCCCTCCCGATCCACCAGATCCGCATGGGAGGCATGGCGGTAGTGAGCGTTGTCGTCCAGCGTCACCTTGCCATCCAGCGCGAGTACGCGGCCGTCCGTGGTGAGCACCAGCGGGTTGACCTCGACGAGGGTGGCGTCCTCCTTGACCAGAACGTCCCACAGCCGAACCAGAACGTTGGTCACCTCGTCACGAATGTTCGCAGGGAAACCTGCCTGGTCCACGATGTCGCGAGCCTTGGCTACGTCGACACCGTCAATCGCGTCAACCCGCACGAGCGCCAGCGCCTCGGGCCGCGTGGCCGCGACCTCCTCAATCTCGACACCGCCCTCGACACTGGCCATTGCCAGGAACGCGCGGTTCGCGCGATCGAGGAGGAAGGAGACGTAATACTCCTCGGCAATGTCCGTGGCTTCGGTCACGAGGACTCGGTGGACCGTATGTCCCTTGATGTCCATGCCGAGGATGTCGGTCGCGCGCGCTTGCGCATCCTCAGGGGTGTCTGCGAGTTTGACGCCACCGGCTTTGCCACGTCCGCCGGTCTTCACCTGGGCCTTGACGACCACCGGGCCGCCGATCTTGCGGGCGACCTCATGCGCGGCATCGGGAGTGACACATACTTCCCCGGCCGTGACCGGGACCTCGTGTGCGTCGAACAGTGTCTTGGCTTGGTACTCGTACAGATCCACCTGTTGGGCCCTTCGACGGACGGTGTCGTCAGCCTACTGAGCACGGACGCAGTGCCCGACACACCCCCAGGTCAGTTGTCCAGAAGCGACAACATCGATCCGATTTCGCGAACGACACGGCCGTCGACCGGGAGCGACAGGTGCCCCACGCCTCGTACGAGCATGTTGCGTGCATTGAGATCCGGATGCAGGACCTGGGCATTTGGCTGTGGAATCACCAATTGGTCGATGTCGGACCACACCGCGAGGATGCGCGTGCGGCACCCGGGCGCAGGCTCATCGAGTTCGGTGATGAGGTCGCCACCAATGCGCATCTGCCGGGCCACCGTGAGCGGCACCAGGTGCGCCGGCAGGGTCCCCTGATGCGGCGTACCCAGGGTGACGAGGGTGTGCACGCGCTGGTCTCCGCCGAGGCGCTGGACGAGGTAGCGGCCAATGAGCCCGCCCATGGAGTGGCCGATGACATGGACCTGGTCGTGGCCGGTCTCCTCGCAAACCTCCTCCACGAGATCTCCGAGTCGTACGGCTACCGACCGGATGTCGTCGGTGAGGGGTGAGTAGTTCAAGGCGTACGTCGACCCGAAACCGCGACGGTGCAGACCGCGACGCAGGACCGTGAAGATCGAGCGGTTGTCCATAACCCCGTGGACGAGCACGATCGGAGTGCCCGCAGCAACGACGTCGCCGACGAGCAATCCACGTTGGGCAGGCGGCAGACCTTCGAGGGAGTGTCTTTCGGCCTGAAGTCGGAACTGTTCTTCGACGAGTCCCATGGGATACATCGCCAGATGTGTGGCCACCCATGCAGTCTCGACCGCCACCCCCTTGACGGCACTCGGCGTCAGCAAACTGCGTCCCATCCAGGCAACGCCGTCGCGTAGGCCGGTGACCGCACGGCGCCCAAGGCCCTCGGCCTGCTCGTACGGCGGCACGGGAACCGGTTCCGCAACCACGCCACGACCGTAGCGCGGCCATGGGCGGTATGTCCTGCGTCCGAAGCCGGGGTCGATAGTTTTGTGACCTTAGGTGGCCCTAAGGTGGAGCCGACGAAAGAGGGGAAGCGATGTCCGGCACAGCGCGCATCCTGGTGGCCAAACCGGGTCTCGATGGTCACGATCGAGGCGCCAAAGTTGTGGCCAGGGCCCTCCGTGATGCCGGCTACGAGGTCATCTACACCGGCCTTCATCAAACTCCCGAGCACATCGTTGATGCGGCCATTCAAGAGGACGTCGACGCGATCGGCGTCTCTATCCTCTCCGGCGCCCACCTCGTCCAGTTCAGCGAGCTCATGGACGAATTGCGCCGCCGCGAGGCCACCGACATCGTCGTGTTCGGCGGCGGAATCATCCCCCAGGACGACGTGCCTGAACTCAAGGCGCTCGGGGTGGCGGAGATCTTCGGGCCCGGCACCTCGATGGAACACATCGTCAACTGGGTCGGTAGCAACGTCGGCTCCTAGCCGTCCTCAGGGTCCCCACAGCCTCATCGACTCATTCGTCACATGTGCACCACCTGCCCCTCTGGTTTGCCCAAATACGGCAAAACCTGATAGACCCACCTCGTGCGCCGCCACCTCGTCCCCATCACCTGTCTGGGGTTGCTTGTCATCGGTCAGGCGGCCATCGTCCTCACCGCGGTGCCCTGGATGTCGTCGCTGTCGGCGCAAGCTGCCGGTCCGGTCGCCGGAGCCGGAGGTTCTGGAGCGCCTCCGCAGGAGACTCCGGCAGCCAATAGCGATCTTCGTCTTGACGGATCGGCAGGAATTGCGCACGTCGCTTCCATCACGTCGGTGCGGGCAAGCTCGTCGAAGGGGCAGGACGATGCGGAAACTCCCGCCGGCGAGCCCTACAGCTATCCCGTCACGTGGGGTACGCCGATCAGCGGGCAATTCGGCGAAGTGAGTTCGAATTGGCCACGCGGCCATGCGGGCGTTGACTTCAACGGCGATCAGGGCGACCCGGTATTTGCCGCAACCGATGGCAAGGTCACCTACGCGACGTATAACAGCGCGGGATACGGCAACCTCGTGATGATCATGCGCAAGGACGGAACCCAGACGCGCTACGCCCACCTGTCAAAGATCAAGGTGAAGCAGGGCCAGCGCGTGCGAGCCGGAGATCTCATTGGCAGGATTGGCGCGACCGGTGCGGCGTACGGTGCGCACCTGCACTTCGAAGTTCGCGTGGGCACAGCGCTGACGCCGTCAAATCCCGCGGGCCTGTGGACGGGAAGCAAACCCGGCATCCCGGCCAAGCCGCCGCGCTGGGCCTGCCAAAACTTCGGGTGCTGATCGCCCTAGAGCTTTTCGACGGGCGCGTAGCGCAGCAGCAACCTCTTGGTTCCGGCGCTGCCAAAGTCGATGGTGGCCTCGGCTCGCTCACCCACGCCACTGGTCTCCACGACGGTGCCAAGACCAAAAGTCTTGTGCGTCACCCGCTCCCCCACCGCAAGGGAGACCACGGGCGCAGTTCCCGAAGTCGGCTGTGGTCGACCGAATCCCGTGGGACGCGTGGACGGCGGAGTGGGGGTCCATGTCGGCTCAGGCGCTTCGCGGCGTGAATCGACGAGCTCAGCCGGAACCTCATCGAGGAATCGTGACGCCGGATTGTGGGAGGGCGTGCCCCACGCGGATCGCGTTACCGCGCGAGTGAGATACAGCCGCTGGCGTGCGCGCGTGATGCCCACATAGGCGAGCCGACGCTCCTCCTCCAACTCCGACTCCGATCCGAGGGACCGAATGTGCGGGAAGACTCCGTCTTCCATGCCGGTGAGGAACACCACGGGGAACTCCAAACCCTTGGCGGTGTGCAAAGTCATCAAGGTCACGACACCGTCGTCGTCATCAGGGATCTCGTCAGCGTCGGCGACCAACGACACGCGCTCGAGGAAGCCAGCCAATGTCGGCTCATCGTTGTCCCGCTCATATTCGGCCGCGACGGACTCCAGCTCTGCGAGGTTTTCCACCCGGGACTCATCCTGGGGATCGGTGGAGGCCTGCAACTCAGCGAGGTAGCCGGTCTGCTCCAGCACCGCCTGCAAGATCACGGCCGGACCCTCCCCTGACTCATCAAGGGTTCGCAGGTCGCTCAGAAGCTGCGCGAAAGTCGCCGCCTGATGGTGCGACCGCGTGGCGAGACCCGCAACGTCGTCGATGCGATCCAGGGCGGCCCCGAATGAGATGCGCTCACGCTGGGCAAAAGCCTCGATGACCTCCTCGGCACGATCGCCAATCCCGCGCTTGGGCACATTGAGGATACGGCGTACAGACACATCATCATCACGATTGGCAACGGCGCGTAGATAGGCGATCGCGTCACGAATCTCACGACGCTCATAGAAGCGTGTGCCCCCGACCACGGTGTAGGGCATGCCCACGCGGATGAAGATCTCCTCCAGCGCGCGGGACTGCGCGTTGGTCCGGTAGAAGACCGCGACATCGGCAGGCCGAATTCCTCCTTCATCCATGAGGTCATCGATCTCGTCTGCGACGAAGCGCGCCTCGTCATGCTCGTCGTCGGCGACATAGAGGACGATCTGCTCCCCAGGGCCCGTATCCGTCCACAGTTTCTTTGGGCGGCGGCCGGTGTTGCGCGCAATGACCCGGTTGGCGGCATCGAGGATCGTCTGAGTGGAGCGATAGTTCTGCTCCAGCAACACCGTCCGGGCACTCGGAAAGTCGCGTTCGAACTCCTCGATGTTGCGGATTGTGGCACCACGGAAGGCGTAGATCGATTGGTCAGCGTCACCAACCACGCATAGTTCGGCTGGCGGGATGCCCCCCGACCCATCCCCGACGAGTTCGCGAATCAGGGTGTACTGAGCGTGATTCGTGTCCTGGTACTCGTCGACCAGGATGTGCCTGAAACGGCGTCGATAGTGCTCGGCAACATCGGGGAAGAGTTGGAGGAGCGCAACGGTCGCTCCGATGAGATCGTCGAAGTCGAAGGCATTTGCCCGACGCAGCCGACGCTGGTACTCCAAATACGCCTGAGCCAAGGCCTTCTCCGGCGGCGTCTGCGCACGGCTGGCGAAGCTCTCCTCATCGATCAGTTCGTTCTTCAATTGCGACACCCGTGCCGAGAAGGAGCGGGGCGGGTTGCGCTTCGGATCAAGGTCAAGATCGCGCATCACCATCGACATGAGGCGCTGCGAGTCGGCTGCGTCGTAGATAGAGAAGTTGGTGGACATCCCCAGTCGGCTAGCCTCCCGACGCAGGATCCGCACGCAAGCGGAGTGGAAGGTCATCACCCACATCGCCCGGGAAGCCGGCCCCACCAATTCCGCGACGCGCTCGGCCATCTCTCGAGCGGCCTTATTGGTGAAGGTGATGGCCAGGATCTCGGACGGCCGCACCTGCTCGTGCCGGATCAGATGGGCGATACGGCGGGTTAACACCCGCGTCTTGCCCGATCCTGCTCCCGCCACGATGAGGAGGGGGCCACCTCGATGGTGAACGGCCTCGTCCTGGGCAGAATTCAGATCAGACACCCGGCGATCGTACGTCGTAGCCACGACACCGCGACGGCGCCACCAATGGGTGCCGAACGTCAGAGCAGGTAGGCCACGACCTGAGCGTTCACATCGACGCTGCCGACGACATCACGCCGAATGGTCCCGCGGCTATCGAGCGGAACGATGATCAGCCCGGTGACGCGTGACTTGCGCGGCACAATGAGTGACGGATGATCCGGCTGCGCCAGCGAGTAGAACGTCACCTCGCCGCCCTTCTTGACTGAAGCGGCATTTACGCGCAACACGGCCGCCGAGGCACCCGAGGCACTCACCCGAGCGAGCTGGGTCATTGTGTCGGCCGAGACGTCCTCGCCTGCAGCGTGCTGCACACTCACCAGCTCGGTGAGCAGACTTCGCCCCTTGCGCACATCCACGGGATCCACCGGGACGAGCAGGGAGCCGAGTTCGGGCGTGCGCACGGCCGAGGCTTGCAGGGTCAATGTCACGTCAATGGGGGCGCGGCCGCGATTGATGACCAAGACGCGACCCTCATTGTCCAGGGCAGCGATCACCGGCTCGGTCACGGACGCCTTGCCGCGGTAGCGAATCCGTGCGTCCGCCGGTGAGGACTTCTCACCGACCTTGCGCACGAGCACTGAACCCGCCTTCTGCGTCCCCGTCACGGTGAGGTTCATGAGAACGCCTGCCGGCGGGCCGTCGGCGGTCGCCGCGAGGCCCACATCAACGACGCGCTTCTCCCCGGGGGCGAGGGGGGCGCCGAGCTCCGCCGAGTCGTAGACCACCCGGTTGGCCTGAGGTAGCAACCGCCCAGCCTCCGGGCCACCACTGGCCGGGTCAACGAAGTAGCCGAGGACGTCAACGGTGACATGGGTTGCACCAGAGTCGGTCGTGAACGCGATGGTCCCGTCCGTGGCGACCGGCAGTATGCTCACCGACTCCCGCTTGGCGTTCATGACGATCTCGTCGAAGGCTCCGGTCGCCACCGCAGACAGGGTGGCCGGTGAATTCGATCGTGCGGTGGTGACCCGGACCGCTACGGCCTTCGCGTTCTCTCCGGGGCCTCGGGCGACGCTGATCACCACCGGTGCGCCAGCACCACCACTGGAGCGCGCCGCGAGGCGGCATGATTGCTGCGAGAGGCCCCGGCCCGTCTGCGTGTCAAGGACACGCTTGGGCGCGATCGCAACGAAGTCCAAGCCGTCTCCGGGATTCGCCGGAGTACTGGACGGCGTACGACTCGCGGAACAGAACGGAGCCGGCGACGGATCTCCACCCCAGAAACTCGTTTGCGCAGCCGCACCATCCCAGGTCAGCGAAATGTGGATGTGGTCGCGGTGGCAGTAGGTGTCATAACCGTCGTCCTGCAGGTTGTAGCAGCCCTTGAGTTCGGTCCACCGCTGCGTGTACGACTCCCAGATCTCATCTCCCCAGCCGATGTACATGATGCCGAGTCGACGCGCCATGGCGAACTCGTTGCCGTTCTCATCGGTGGCGAGGAGCCAGTTCAAGAAGGACTCGGCCTGCGCGTTCTGGCTCGGAATCGCACTGTTGATCATCCAGTCGAGGGCACGGCCCTCCTTGTGCTCGCTGCGCCCACCCTGATTGCAGTCGCGCGGCGTCCAGATGTCGTACGTCGTTTCGTAGGTGGCCCGGATAAGCGCGGTCAGTTTGGCCGCGCCGACCTTCGTCTCCGGCGAGCAGATGAACTGACCTTGATATCCGGCAAGCGGGTCGACCTCAGTGGGCAATCCGTCCGGTACGGCGGGCGGAGGAGGCAGCGGAACGTCGTCCTTCTTGTTCTTGTTCGGCTCCTTGGCGTTGCCCGGCTTCTTGGCACCGTCCTTGCCTTTGTCCTTTCCTTTGTCTGACGTGCCGTTGCCTTCGGGAGCGTCGGGCACGGCGTGATCGTGGTCATGACCGTCGTCGAGAACGCTGTCGTCGCTGTTGCCTGCCTCACCGTCGACGAGTACGGACTCATCCGGGACGTGATCGGCCTCTCCCAGGGGGGCCGCCGTGGCCGGATTGGCTCCGGCGAGGAATGCGGCACTAGCCACCAGTGCGAGAGTGACCGCCGAAAAACGCATCCACCGGGACCGCGTAGGATCACCCTTGGTCGGGGCTAATTGGGCACGCACAACGTCCAAGGTAGCCCCTCGAACCTCAGGAGCCACTCCTGACTCGGGCGTTTCCCATGGAAATCCCACCCGTCCGATTTGCCGCATTGGAGATCTGTGTCCCCATCCCAGGATCAGCCAGCCCCCGTCGCGCGCGCCCTCGTGGTCACCGCGCACCCCGACGATGTCGACTTCGGAGCCGCGGGGACCGTGGCCAGCTGGGTGGCCGAGGGCACCGAGGTGACGTACTGCATCGTGACTGATGGAGACGCGGGCGGCTTCGATCCGGCCGTTCCGCGCTCAGAGATCCCGCGGATCCGGCAGGCCGAGCAGCGCGCGGCGGCGGCCGTGCTCGGAGTCCACGACGTCCGCTTCCTCGGCTACCGCGACGGCGAGCTCACGGTGTCGCAGGATCTTCGCCGTGACATCAGCCGCGTCATTCGACAGGTGCGCCCCGAGCGCATCCTGATCCAGTCGCCGGACCGCAATTGGGAACGTCTCGGGGCGTCACATCCAGATCACCTTGCCGCGGGCGAGGCCGCGATCTTCGCGGTGTACCCCGATGCCCGGAATCCATTCGCCCACCCGTCACTGCTCGCCGACGAGGGCCTTGATGCCTGGACAGTCCACGACGTGTGGGTCATGGGCGGCCCCACTTCGAATCACTTCGTCGACATCACCGATCGCCTTGGCCTCAAAGTTGAGGCACTCAAGGCGCACGACAGTCAAACCGCTCACATGGATGACCTCGAAGAGCGCATCACGATGTGGATGCGCGCGGCGGCTGAGCGCGGGGGCCTGCCCGAGGGGCGCCTTGCCGAGGGGTTCCTCGTCACACACGTGCCGTAGTCACGCGGGCCGTGCAAGCCGGACGGTCGGCCTAGTGCCAGAAGACCGCGAGGATCACGTTGACCAGGGTGAGTGCACCGATCGCGCCCCAGAAGCCCACCTGCGGTAGCGGACGGCGGCGACCGATGAAGGCCAGAATCGTGATGACCAACGTGATACCGAGTTTCACTGACAGTTTGGTCACGTTCGCGCTCTCGTCCTCGAGCAAGCCCGCTTCCAAGATGCCCATCATGAGAATCCCGGTGACAAGCTGGGTCAGCGCACCGTGCAGCATCGCCGGGTTGACGCCCTTCTCCGCGGAGGACATCTGCACGAGGAATCCTCCGAGCAGGCTGGCCAGGCCGATGAAGTGCAGGACGACGATGATGTTGAAGACGATTTCCACACCGTCAGGCTACCGGCACCGCCTCGCGCGGCTGGGATTTACTCCCACTCGAATGTAGCGAGAGTGGGGTGAGCCGGGCTTCGCCCGGGTTACTCCCACTCGAATGTCGCGAGAGTGGGGGAAGCCGGGCTTCGCCCGGGTTACTCCCACTCGATGGTGCCGGGGGGCTTGCTCGTCACGTCGAGCACCACCCTGTTGATCTCCCGCACCTCATTGGTGATCCGCGTCGAGATCCGGGCGATCACGTCGTACGGCAGCCGGGACCAATCGGCCGTCATCGCATCCTCGCTCGACACCGGACGCAGGACCACCGGGTGGCCATAGGTGCGGCCATCCCCCTGCACCCCGACCGAGCGGACATCGGCGAGAAGTACGACGGGGAACTGCCAGACACCGCGGTCCAGCCCTGCCGCGGTCAGTTCCTCACGGGCGATGGCATCAGCAGCGCGCAAGATGCTCAGCCGCTCCTCGTTGACCGAGCCGATGATGCGGATAGCGAGTCCGGGACCGGGGAAGGGGTGTCGCCACACGATCTCGGGCGGCAGGCCGAGTTCGAGACCCACCTGGCGCACCTCGTCTTTGAAGAGGGTGCGCAATGGCTCGACGAGAGTGAATTGCAGATCATCGGGGAGTCCACCGACGTTGTGATGACTCTTGATGTTCGCGGTCCCACTACCGCCACCGGATTCCACGACGTCGGGGTAGAGGGTGCCCTGCACGAGGAACTCGACGGTGTGCCCATCTCGCCCGGCATCATCCACAACCTGGCGGGCGGCATCTTCGAATACGCGTATGAATTCGCGACCGATGATCTTGCGCTTTGCTTCGGGATCCTCAACCTCGGCGAGCGCGGACAGGAAGCGGTCACGAGCATCGACAACCACAAGTCGTACACCGGTGGCGGCAACGAAATCACGCTCGACCTGCTCGGCCTCGCCGGCACGCAACAGGCCGTGGTCGACAAAGACACAGGTGAGTTGATCGCCGACCGCTCGCTGCACGAGCGCCGCGGCAACCGCCGAGTCCACTCCCCCGGAGAGCCCACAGATCACCAGGCCATCGCCGACCTGCTCGCGGATCAGGTCGATCTGGTGGTCGATCACGCCGGTCATCGTCCATGTGGGATCGATGTCCGCGACGTCGTGGAGGAAGGCTTCCAGTACACGTTGACCGTGTTCGCTGTGCAACACCTCGGGGTGGAACTGAACGCCGGCGAGCCGCCGCTCGCGATTCTCCATTGCGGCTACGGGAGCTCCGGCGGTGCGGGCCGCCACGGTGAAGCCTTCCGGGGCGCTGGTCACGGAGTCCCCGTGGGACATCCACACCGATTGTCGCTGCGGGAGGGTCGCGAAGAGGGCACTCTCCGGGCTCGTGACCTCGAGCTCGGTCCCGCCGAACTCACTGAGGCCGGTGCGCTCGACGACTCCACCCAAAGCCTGGGCCATGGCCTGGAAGCCGTAGCAGATCCCGAAGACGGGAACCCCGGTGTCGAAGAGTGCGGGGTCCACGCGCGGCGCCCCTTCGGCGTACACGCTGGAAGGACCACCCGAGAGCACAATGGCGAGCGGATCCTTCTCCAGCATCTGCGCCACAGGCATGTCGTGGGGGACGATCTCGGAGTACGCGTGAGCTTCGCGAACGCGCCGAGCGATGAGTTGCGCGTACTGCGCGCCGAAGTCCACGACGAGGACGGGACGATCCCCCACGAGGTCGGTCATGTGGGGAGCGTAGTCAGACGGCCGCGAATGCGGTGACGAGGGCGTAGGTCGCCACCGCGATGGCGAAGACCGCCAGGGTCGCGGTCCCGAGCCAGAAGCCCACCATGGCGAGCGGTCGGCCACCGATCACGCGATAGCCGGGACCCCGCCGCAGAGCCAGCCGCGCGAGCACGATGCCGAGCACGCTGCCGAAGATCGGCAGCACCCCCAGCCCCAGCACAGACAAGGCGACCGACCACAGGCCGAGCCAGGACCGCCTCAACTTGGCGGGGGTGTCGGCAATCTCGGCGGGGGTGTCGGTGACCTCAGCTGCCGCTGCCGGCGCTGTGACCGGGTCGATGACCGTCGTCACTTCTGCCGTCTCGACGGCCGGGAGCACTGTCGTGGAATCTTCCGCGGCAGATTGGCTCCCTTCAGGCTCAGGCTGCTCAGTCGCCTCCGGCTCAGGCTGCTCGGTCGCCTCCGGCTCAGGCTGCTCGGTCGCCTCCGGCTCAGGCTGCTCAGCCGCCTCTTCGGTCGAATCGGACATCAACGCCGATTCGTTGTCCGCTGGGGGCTGCTCGGTCGCCTCCGGCTCAGGCTCGGGGGCCGGCTCAGGCTCGGGGGCCGGCTCAGGCTCGGGGGCCGGCTCAGGCTCGGGGGCCGGCTCAGAAGAATCGGACGAATCAGGATCAACCGGGGCACTCTCCTCGGTCTGGCCCACAACCTCCGGTGACACCGCCTCGGACACCATCGCCGGATCCTCCGCGGCAGGCGCGTCCTCGACCGACCGGGGCTCCTCACTGGCCATTCGGCAACACTACGGCGAACCGGACTCCAACCCTGCCAACGACCCCCGCGACCTCAGGAAATCGGAGGCTGTCCGAAGGGCCGCAACCGGGAAAATCGGAGGCGGAAATGCCCTGACTGCCCTACCGTCAGCAGCACCCACCGACAGGTGGGTGCGCCACGCGCGCCGCGAAAGAAAAAACGGGAGCACCATGACTCATGTGCCGATCAGCGTCACCGTCGACGGCTCGGTGTACGACTTCGAAGTGGAACCACGCCGTCTCCTCGTGAACTTCCTTCGCGAGGACGTCGGTCGAGTCGGAACCGTCGTCGGTTGCGACACCTCGAATTGCGGTGCGTGCACCGTGCTGCTCAACGGCCGAAGCGTGAAATCTTGCAGCGTCCTCGCTGTGCAGGCCGACGGCGCCACCGTCACCACGATCCAGGGCCTCGCCGAGGGCGATGGCAACTGGCACCCAGTACAGACCGCCTTCAAGGAGTGCCACGGTCTCCAGTGCGGCTACTGCACTCCCGGCATGGTCATGGCCTCGGTCGACTTGCTGAGCGAGAACCCGAACCCCACGGAGGAAGAGATCCGCGAGGGGCTCGAAGGCAACCTGTGCCGTTGCACGGGCTACCACAACATCGTCAAGTCGGTTCAGGAAGCCGCCAAGATCATGGGGGGTGCAAAGTGACCGATACTCTGGATACCCAAGCAACCGCGATGGGGCGGCCGCTGCGCCGCAAGGAAGACGCCCGCCTGCTGCACGGCCAGACCAACTGGACCGACAACATCCAGCTGCCGGGCACGTTGCATATGGCGATCCTGCGAAGCCCTATGGCCCACGCGAAGATCACGAATATCGACGTCTCCCCCGCGCTCGAGCAACCGCACGTCGTGGCGGCGTACAGCGCCAAGGAACTCGGTGACCTGAACGGCTCGGTCCCCTGCGTCTGGCCGGTCACCGATGACATCCAGATGCCAGCTTTCCCGGCACTCGCCGTCGACAAGGTTCGCCACGTTGGTGACTGCGTCGCCGTCGTTGTCGCTACCGACAAGTACGCCGCGGCGGACGCCCTAGAGTCGATCATCGTTGACTACGAGGCCCTCCCCGCGGTCATCGACATGGAGGCCGCCCTCGCTGAAGGCTCACCGTCGGTGCACGCCGCCGAAGATGGCAGCCTCGGCACGAACCGCTGCTACGACTTCCCCCTCATGCCCACCGGCGAAGGCTCGCTCGAGGCAGCCATCAAGGAAGCAGGTGACGACGCCGTCGTCATCAAGCGACGCCTGCTCAACAACCGCATCATCGCGGGCTTCATGGAGCCGCGATCGGTGGTCGCCTCGCCCATGGGCATGAGCAACGAGATGACCGTGTGGTCCGCGACGCAGATTCCGCACATCCTGCGTGTGCTGCTCGCCCTCGTCACCGGTCTGCCGGAGAACTCCCTGCGCATCGTGGCGCCCGACGTGGGCGGCGGTTTCGGCGGCAAGTTGCAAATCTACCGTGAGGAAATTCTCGCGGTGCAGATCGCGCGTCACCTGGGCCGCCCGGTCAAGTGGACCGAGACCCGCAGCGAGGACATGGTTGCCTCGCACCACGGCCGCGACCAGATCCAGGACATCACCTTGGCCGCAACCAAGGACGGCAAGTTGCTCGGCATGAAGGTCGATCTCTTGGCCAACATGGGCGCCTATCTGCAGATCATCACGCCAGGTACTCCGCTGCTGGGCATGTTCATGTACCCGGGGATCTACAAGATGCCCGCGTACGAGTTCTCCTGCACGGGTGTCTTCACCAATACGACGCCGACCGATGCCATTCGTGGTGCCGGGCGCCCGGAGGCGACGTACGCCATCGAGCGCATGATGGATGAACTTGCTACCGAACTCGGCATGGATCCGATGAAGCTCCGTGAAATGAACTGGATCAACCACGAGGAGTTCCCCTACACCACGGTGGCCGGGCTGACGTACGACTCGGGCAACTACGAGGCGGCCACCGCCAAGGCGTTGGAGCTCTTTGGGTACGACGCACTGCGAGCCGAGCAGGCCGAGCGTCGCGCCTCGGGTGATCCGGTGCAGCTGGGCATCGGCATCTCCACCTTTACCGAGATGTGCGGCCTCGCCCCGTCGCGAACCCTAGGCGCCTTGAAGTACGTCGCGGGTGGCTGGGAGCACTGCACGATCCGGGCCCTGCCGACGGGCAAGATCGAACTGATCACCGGTACCTCACCGCACGGCCAGGGGCATGAGACGGCGTGGAGCCAGATCGCCTCAAGCATCCTCGGCGTACCCGTCGAGGACATCGAGGTAGTGCACGGCGACACCGGTCGGGCGCCATACGGCATGGACACCTACGGCTCGCGCTCACTCGCGGTGGGTGGCCAGGCCATCAAGAAGGCGGCCGAGCGTCTCGTCGAGAAGGCCAAGGTCATCGCGGCCCACCAGTTGGAGTGCTCCCCTGACGACCTTGAGTTCATCCAGGGTGAGTTCCGTGTCAAGGGTGACCCGGCCAAGGCGCAGCCGCTCGGCGCGGTGGCGTTCGAGGCGTTCACGGCCCACAACCTCCCCGACGGTGTCGAACCGACACTGCAGGCCGAGGCGACCGTCGACCCGGACGACTTCTCCTACCCGCACGGCACGCACCTGTGCGCGATCGAGGTCGACACCGAGACCGGCAAGTCCCAGATTCGGTCGTATGTCGCGGTCGACGATGTCGGCATCCAGGTCAATCCCATGATCGTGGAGGGTCAGGTGCACGGCGGTATCGCCTGCGGCATCGCCCAGGCGCTCTACGAAGAGGTGGAGTACGACGAGGACGGCAATATCTTGACCGCCAGCCTCGCCGACTACCTCATTCCGAGCGCGGCGGACCTGCCGAACTTCACCACCGACCGCACCGTTACTCCGTCGACCACCCACCCCCTCGGCACCAAGGGTGTCGGCGAGGCCGGGGCGATCGCATCCCCACCGGCCGTCATCAACGCGGTCGTCGACGCCCTGCGCCATATGGGTGTCAACGACGTGAAGATGCCGGCAACACCCGAGACCGTCTGGCGAGCCATCCAGGCCGCCCAGGGAGGTGCCCAGTGATTCCCGTTGCCTTCGATTACGTTCGCCCTGGTTCGGTGGACGAGGCGGTGGCCGCGCTCGCGTCAGCGGGCGAGGACGCCAAGGTGATCTCTGGTGGCCAGTCGCTGATGCCGGTGCTCCGGCTGCGGCTGGCTGCCCCGACATCACTCATCGACGTCGGTGGCATCGCCGAGATGAGCGGGGTGAGCGACGGCGGTGACCATCTGGTCATCGGGTCGAACACCACCCATCACGAGGTCATGCACGATCCGCTGGTGAAGCAGCATGCACCGCTGCTTGCGCAGACAGCGGCGACGGTGGCCGACCCCCAGATCCGCCATCGCGGCACCCTCGGTGGATCCCTCGCGCACGCCGATCCGGCCGGTGATCTGCCCACGGCGGCGCTGGCCCTCGACGTCACGGTGGTGGCGGCTGGGCCGAATGGCCGTCGCGAGATCCCCGCGAAGGACTTCTTCGTCGACTACTTCACCAGTGCACTGGAGCCGGACGAGATCGTCGTCGCGGTGAAGGTGCCGAAGATGGGCGACGGGTGGAGCACCCACTACGAGAAGTTCAACCGCACCGCCCAGGCGTGGGCGACGGTGGGCGTGGCCGCTGCGGTCAAGCGGCAGAACGGCACCATCACCGAAGCGCGCGTGGCCCTGACCAACATGGGCCCGTCACCGATTCGGGCGAGCAGTGTTGAGGCTGCCCTCGCGGGTGCGGAGGCTTCGGCTGACGCGATCGCCGCGGCCGCCGCAAGCGCTGCCGACGGCACCCGGCCGACGAGTGATCTGCACGCGTCGGCGGAGTTCCGCGAGCACCTCGCGCGGGTGCTCACCAAGCGCGCGGTGGCGACGGCCGCTGGCGTGTAGTTCATCTCAGTCGAAAGGGGGTCGCCACCCGGGGGGCGACCCCCTTTCGCATGTCCGGACACAATCTCAATGCCCGCAGGTGGAATACATGCAAGCATGGGAGCGAGGGAGGTGACGATGGTTCAACGGTTCACCCTGACGCTGGCCTCCGGAGTAATACTCGGCGCCAGCGTCCTGACGGCCCCCACGGCGCAAGCGCAGTCCATGCAATTAGATCCCGGTCTGCCGCTTCCCGCAGTCAGCACTGCCGTTTCTCCGGACGGCAACGTGACGATCACGCTGGAATCTCCGGTGCCGAACGACGTGTGTGTCTGGGCTGTCGAGTGGGATACCGGAGATGAACTAGAGCACGGTATGGCCGCGGGCCTGCGCCCTGGCGGCAAGCCGCCTTCGCAGAATCAAACCGTTCCCCCCGTTTGTGGCTCGGGGACACTCCCGACCTCGTTGACCATCACACCGGCTCAGGTCGGGCCTGCAGCGACGAGCATCCGCATACGTTGGAGCCCCACCTCAAATATCTGGACCTACAGCGACTTCACCACGCTAACCTGGCCGATCGCTCCGGACACACCTGGTGAAGCGCCCACCCTGTCGCTTGCCTGGTCACCGGACGGCGCTCTGCGCGCCTCGGCCACCACCGCAAGCCCTTGCCATTGGCGTTTTGAGTCTCGACTGGCCAGCGGTGCCTGGTCGGGGACCTGGGTCGGTGGCGAGCCTGGCCAACCGTGTACGGGTCTCGCGTCGGCCACCTGGGGTGCACCCGAATCTCTCTGG